>Ga0326513_10000012_pt1 | contig 153667 bp, 131 predicted proteins | sample 2_2465_0518_D_FD_203654 | JGI IMG/M metagenome (GOLD analysis project Ga0326513, IMG submission 203654) | Bovine rumen microbial communities from UC Davis, California, United States - 2_2465_0518 | ecosystem: Host-associated > Mammals > Digestive system > Stomach > Rumen | place: USA...
CGTATTCGTCGGTGCAGCGCTGGGTCAAGCGCTGGGGCGGGAGCATCGCATGGAGTCGGACGGCTTCGCCGAGTTGGAGTGGGCGCCGGGAAGCGCGCAGGTCGATTTCGGCCAGGCCAGGGCCGTGGTCGCGGGTGTGGAACGGGTCGTGCATTTCCTGGCGGTGTCGTTCCCGTATTCGAACATGCGTTGGGTGGCGGCATTGCCGGGCGAGACCGCGGAATGCGTGTGCCGGGGACTGCTGGAGGTATTCGATAGGACGGGCATGACGCCCAGGGTGGTGGTGTTCGACAACGCCACCGGCGTGGGCCACCGCAACGCCGACGGCACGGTCACCCAGACACGTCTGTTCTCCCTGTTCTGCGCGCACTACGGGTTCGAACCCCGATTCTGCAACCCGTATTCCGGTCATGAGAAGGGCAGCGTGGAGAACGCGGTCGGCTTCGTGAGGCGCAACCTGATGGTGCCGATGCCGTCGGCCGAGAGCTTCCAGGCGCTGACCCGCGTATGGCTCGACGCGTGCGAACGCATCGCCGGATCGGACCACTACCGGCATGGCGTCCCGGTGCGGGAGCTGTTCGAAGCGGAGAAGGACCACATGCTGCCCTTGCCCGGCGTCCGCTTCGACCCGTGCGACTGGAGGAGCGTGAAGGCCGACAAGACCGGCTCCGTCGTCATCGACGCGAACCGGTATCTGGCCGGCCCGAAATGGCGCTCGATGCGTTTGCAGGCCGGGGTGCGCGTCTTCGAAATCGAGCTTCGCGATCCTGATGGCGGGCACATCGTCACGTTGGAACGCGTGTGGGGAAAATCGGCGAGGACCCAGGTGGACCCGTCGAGCCTGCTCGCGATCATCGCGCGCAAGCCGCGCATATGGGGCGAAAGCCCGATCAGGAACGATTTCCCCGATGCCGTGCGTTCCCTGCTCGACCGCATGGACGGACGCGCGCGGGCCAACCTGCTCGATGACATCCGCGTCGTGGCCACCGAATGCGGGTTCGCCGCCACCGTCAAAGCGGTGGGGACCATCATCGACGCCGGACGGACCATCGACCGGGCCGCAATCGCCACATGCGCCCGACGCGTCCTCGAGGGCAAGGGCTCCTCGGGCGGCCGGGATCTGAAACACTACGACAAATACATGGAGGGACAGGCATGAGCACACACGACGACCAACCGCGCAAGCGCGGTGGCAGAGTGGTCGACAAAGCCACACCCGAACAGGTCATGGCCTTGGCGCGCAACCTGCCGTTGACGCACAGCGTGCTCGGGAAGTCCATCGAGAACGCAACCCCGGGCCAGCTCGGCTTTCTCGCCAACCTGTTCGAGGCCGAGAACGCCAGCCGGGCCGAATCCAAACGGCGGCGGCTGTTCAGACAGGCCGGATTCCCCCAGAACAAGACGCTTGACGGCTACGACTGGAGCATGGCCTCGTTCCCCGCCGACTGGGGACGCGAGCAGCTGGAAAGCCTGGAATTCGTCGAACGGGCCGAGGACCTCGTACTTTACGGCGACGTGGGCTGCGGCAAGACCCACCTGGCCATCGCGATCGGCGTGCTCGCCTGCCAACGCATGATTCCCGTCAGGTTCTTCACCGCCTCGAGCCTGATCATGCGACTGAGAAAGGCCAAGGACGAGAACAGGCTGGACACCGAGCTCAAAACGATCGGCAAGGCCGGGCTGGTCATCATCGACGAGCTCGGCTACCTGCCCATCGACATCGACGGGGCCAGGCTCTTGTTCCAGGTCATCGCGGACAGCTACGAGACCCGCAGCGTCATCTTCACCTCGAACCTCGAGTTCAGCAGATGGGGCGATGTGTTCGGAGACGGGGACATGGCCGCCGCGGTCATCGACCGCATCGTCCATCATGGCAGGATCATCCGCTTCCATGGCGAATCCTACCGGAACAGACACTCTCTCATGAAATAAGCCAACCAGACAAACGACAAAGAACCAGCCGCCGACGGCGTTCAAGTTGAACGCCGAAGGTGTTCAGATTAAGTGCTGAAAGCGTCCACCTCGATTTGACGAAATACACACGGCAGCTGGCCGGTGTCATCCACACGCCGGGCGGACACGCCGGCCAGGTACATGTCGATCAGGGACTCCTCGACGCTCTGCTCCCTGCGCCGGTAGCGTTCGATGACCGCGGACTCGAAGACCGCGCCCTTGAGCTTGGGCATCCCGAGTTCGAGCTGGCCTGCTTTCGCGGCGGGTCTGCGCTCGTAATGGCCGGCGCGGAACGCCTTGCGGTCATTGATGCGCTCGTATCGGGCAGCTCCGGCGATCTCGTCCGCTTCCGCGTCGGGCATCGCGTTGAGGATCCGGGTTATTTTCTCGGTGACGAGCCTGTCGAGTTTAGTTTCGAGCAGGTTCTGGTCGATTTATATGATGGTGTTGTCGGGCATGGTCCCCGTTCTGTCTTTGCACTCGCGGTTTTATTGGTTTGGCGACTGAAAATCGTATACGGGACACGGGCCATGCCCGCTTCAACATCTCGACGAAGGGCAAAACCCAAAGTGCGCAGAAATCCGGACGTTATCGAAGGTAGTATGAGCTGCATCGTGATTCGGGAATAAGAACAACGTATAGGATACGTAATCTCTTGCTCACGTCGAAACGAGACCGGAATAATACTCTGATCGGTATTGATGACGTGGAATGCTGCGAATAATGTCGGGGAATTATGTACTCTTAGGCATTATCTAGGAATCATTTTTGGATTGATTTTTATTCGCCAATCTCTTATCCAATTCCGTTAGGCAAAATGGAATCAACCTCACCTTCCTTAAAAGTTTGTTCTTCATCCTTTTTTAAAGCTTTCTGTGCCGCTCTGTAACTTTTGCTATCAGTTGCTGGATAATTATTATTGACTTCTGACACTTTCTTGCATAGGGAATCTCTCTGATGTCGTATGTCATCATTTTCAAGTATCTCATAGTCGGTTAGCAAAGAAACATAACTTTCTCTAATGTCCCATAGTGCGTTTGCTGCGTTTCTATGCTGATTTATTTCATCCTGAATTTTATATTCTTTTGTATAAATATTCAGGAATAACGACAATACGGAAAAGATTCCGCTTAACCATGCTAATGCAATTTTATTTGTTACAGTGAGTGCAAAGAATCCGCATGATGAAAATGCTGTCAATGCAATCTGTATGTTCTTTACATGCCTGTTTTTATTTTCAAGCCGGTCGGCTAATTTGTGATGTGCGGTATACGTATAGGTGACTTTTCCGTAAGCGTCCTTTATCTGATTTTTTAATTGATTTTTATAGTTTGTATCATTCATTTTATATTGCCTTATGCCATTTTATTAAGAATTTTACCGAGAATGTTCCAGTCTTTTGAGGTATCAAGCCCCATCCTGCTTCCAGGAGCGGCCAAGGTTGGTGGCAATAGGCCGTTAAAAGAAATCTGATTATAATAGTCAAGCAAGTTCTGTTCATAAGTTTTCTGCTGGATTGAAGAATCAACATTTTCATGTGTAAAACTCCAATCTTTTATTGCCTCATATACAAATGAATCTATTAATATTCCGGACAAATGGTAGCTTGAATAGGAAGTATCCCTGATCATCCTTATGTGCCTACATGTCGCGCACAGCAAACCGTTAGATGAATTATTCTTCTCTCGGATTGCCCTTTGCTCAGACCTAGGATCAGTTGTCTTCCAATTCCCGCCCATATTGCTATCCGGATATTTGTATAAAATACTGCCGCTCCAGTTTTCCTGTGGGAATGCAGGCAACACTTCGAATTTCATTCCATCAGAAAAAGCGATTTTAATGACTTGACCATCCGCTCTAACATCACTTCTTGAATATGTATTTTGAATCGCGTTCTTTACTGCCTGCAGAAGTCGAGACTGTCCATTTCCCTTAACAGACGAATATCGATTATATTCGTCTTCCGGGATTTCGACGAGTATATCTATATCGCTTGTATCTATTGCTGTATTCCTTCCGTAAGAACCGACGTAGAGACTATGTGCCGTTTCACTGGTGGAATTCCAGAATTCTTGATTTATCGCTCGAGTGACTCTATGGTATCTTTTTGCAATGCTTTGGCGTGTCTCTAAGGGAATAATATTATCGTATCGAATTACTTTTGAACTCATGCCATCTTTCCTTTAAATATGCTCATGTGTTTATTATTTGGACTCATTTAAAATAAAGTACCTATCTCATTAGCCAATCTCCTCTTCTGGGTCTGCTAACATTTCAAGGATATCGTCTAGAGTTGGTTTTGGCATTCCTATCATATGGAAATAGCCAAAGGGGGAACAATCAGGGAAATAAGAGTGTAGCACTCGATAGATTGATGAATGAAGACGTTCCTTGAAAACAAGTTTTGCTGCGCTTGTCATATCAAAATAGCAGTCAGGATGAATGCTGTACATTTTAAGTAAACTCGCGATTAAGTTGTCGTAGTCGACCTCGTCAGGTAAATGTTGCGAGTAAGGGTGGTGCGTGGGATTTAAGAATATTTCTTTATATTTTCTCCGTATTTCCTCATCATTGAGTTGGTCATAGAATAAATCAAACTCGCCCATTAGATATGCGGTGTCAACGTTAAGGGCCCGTGCAAGCTTGTCTAACAGTTCTGGAGTGATTAATCCATCCTTGCAACTTTTGCGAATCGTTCTTTCATTGACATCGATTTCTTCTGCGATGCTGCGATAACTACGTTTTTTGCCTGATGCTTTGCGTGCATCTTCTAGTCTCTGTGGATTAAATTGGATTTTGCTACGGATCTTTGTCATGGTTGCTCTCCCTATGCGGACATTTTAACGCATACAGGCCCACTTTTTGTAGACGTTTAAAAACGGGTTAGGATGCTGAATACCAACAAGGTAAGGAGATAGGATGATAAATCCTGGATTGATGGCGTATAACGTTTTAAAGCAAAGAGCAAAGGCGGCGGGCGGGCCAAATGCATTTTGCGATTTGCTCTACAGACAAGGGCTTGAGAAGGGTATTTCTATTGGGGAAAAGACTGGCTGTACTCAGAATCTTCTCGTTGGACTGATAGCTGGAGGACTCTTGGTCGGTGTTTCATTTTTCTGCCTTCAGGGAATTACTGGGCTTCGATCGAATTCCACTGACCATGCAGAGGTCGATAAGTCTTTTGAGAATAATGATTCTGGGGATAGAGAAGAATGAAGAGTTGGCTGGAATAATTCTTTTCTGCTCAAAATCTTTAGTATAAACTTAAATGAATATTTCTCGACGAGAAGGATTAAAATGGTATTAATTTATCGAACCCGGAGCTGGAGTGGATGGGGAAAGCATAACCACTATTGGAATGAGTATCGATTGGAAGGAGACGAGGTTACAAAAGTCAAATGTCATCGTCAGAAATTCTTTGATGGTAAAGAGAATACTTGGGAGGAAGATGAAGAGGAACAAGATTCTTGGTCTGTTGGGAGTTCCAATCTTCCTGATTGGCTGAAACGTTTCCTTTGAGTCTGAGAGCAGTGTCTTATGATAACGTCTATGGCTCTGCAGCGATGGCTTTGCTTAGGAAAGGAAGATTGGGTATGCTTACCAAGACACAAATGAAACGTGAAATCGTGAGTTGATCTGCTCTCAGTCTACTTGCTGCGGGGATCCAGTTCATTGAGATTCCACGGACTTATCCGACATTCGACAATGCATTCAACCATGCGTTTAAGAAATGTGGGCTGGATAGGGTTTACACGCATGTTTTCGGACTAGGCTATTCGGATCCGCAGGATTTGATTGATAATTCAATCACACACACAGGCTATGAAATCCCGTTTGCAAGGTGGCGCAGGGAGATTCATGAGGGCAGGCGTCGTTATGAACTTTATCTCACTGATGACGCAGACCAGGATCGGCTTGAGCGGGGCGATGGTCCCCGGAGCATAGTTAAGGAAATTATTTCTCAAGACTATGGATCTGACGATGCCTCACCTTTTGCAGTGTGGCCATGGACTGATTTCGGCAAGGTGATGAGCAATGAGTTAATTGCTCAGAATGTTGCGCTGTATCCTGTCAGGGGCGCAGAATCCAAGCAAAGTTAGGGCTGAGGGCAGTGTGGTTTGTGTCGAACCTGACACGTTTTGCCCTTCCATGAGTTTGTGTGCTTGCGTCGGGGAGAGCTCGTTGATGGGGTGGGGTGCGCGCCGTACAGCGCGCACAGGGCCTGCCCATCGTGATCGTGGAGGAGATCGCCTACGAGAACGGCTGGATCACGTGCGAGCAGCTCATGGAGTCTGCGGAACGCTACGACAAGAGCCCCTACGGGCAGCACCTCAAGGGCATAGCCGACGGCGAGATCATGTTGGTGCCGAATCAGAAGAACTAACAAGAGTCGATTCCCAGTGGGTGGTTCGGCTACGTTCGTTCTTTAATGTTCCTGTAATGGCCTGTATACGGGTAATCCGCGCGACCGGCACCTAGACGGTAGTGCGGATTACCAGCTAATGAATGGTTATCTATCGCTTTCAGCGGGCTTGAGTACTGGATGAGTCGATTATCGGCGTATGCAAGTGATCGTGAATCCGGTTGGGCACCTTGTCCCACAGCAGGTCGAACCAGCGCCCGCGACGCCGGTCGATAGTGGCTGCGAACAATGCCTGGCGGATGAAGTCGATCAGGGTGCATGTGGCGTAGATTGCCAGCAGGATGCCGAGAATCTGCAGAATCGCCAGCGGCTGCTGGTACAGGTTCTGCAGATTGAACAACTTGACCCAGAGTAGTTTCTCGGAGGCCGCGTAGTCGGTGATCAGGTATACGGCGAACGCGGATTGCGCGATCCGGTTAATGACGCGGCTATGGAAGGTGACGCGGTCGAACAATAGGAACACGCCGAAGCCCACCATGATGACGGGCAGTTTCCAACTGCCGGTGATGAAGATTCCCATGTCGTGCCCCAGCAGGGACAGCGTTGCGGACGCGGCGGTATAGAGAAGGAAGAAACCAAGCCCGATGCCGGTCATCAGCCAGACCTGCTTAGTGGTGAATGGCATCATATGCCACTTGTAGGCGGAAATGAGGATGAACACGTAGATGAAGCCGAAAACATTGTCTGTCAGCGACTGCGCTCCCGGAATGAAGCTGGTCAATCCCCAGATGACCAGTACGGTCGCGGCCAGCGTCAGGTGGTATTCGCGGCCGAGCGCCTTCAGTCCCTTGGAAAGGAAGGGGAGCAGCGCCAGGAATATGGCGTAGGCGGTGGCGTACCACCACAGGCCCATGCTCAATGGCATGGCGCTTTTCACCATGAGTTTCATACTGAGATCGGCTCGGTCGAACACGAGATAGAACGCCACGAGTGCGAGGCTCCAGAACAGCAGCTCGCGTTCCATGATCCACACGCGTTTCAGGTTGGATTTGATGGTCTGCTCCCTGTCGAGGAAGAACCATGCGGAGATGGAGAAGAAGATAACTACGCCCACCTTGCCGCCGCCTTGCATCACGAGCTGGAGGAAGATCCGCTCCGGCCCCAGGGGGAGTTTCAGCACGTCGTAGCCGTTGTGAACGACGAAGTGGTGCATGAGGATCATGAACATCGCGATGATGCGCAGCAGTTCGATGCTGGAGTTCCGCCCCTTGCTTTTCGTGTTCCCGGAATGCGCCGGTGCGGCGTGTCTGCAGTGTGCACTGCTGACGTTCGTGCTCTGGATGCTCTCGTTCATGGTTCTCCCCTCCGGCTTTGTTCTCTCGCGTGAAATTATATGGAGCTGGAATGACCGCGATGGGGGAGTGCTGTTTCTGAGATTGAAGTCTTCGGCTAATGGGTAGTGGAATCAGCGGCGGGGCTGCAATAACGTTGCCGTTGATTTCTGTCGCCACTAATCATGCTGCAAGCTCCAGTGGTCTGCTCCGGGCCATAGTACTCATGCCGAATCTGTCCTGATGCGTTTGTCCCAGTACTGGGTCATGTACTGTCCATCATGCCGATGAACCCTTCCACGCCGATGTCCGTGAAACTCATCCTATGTAAGAGGTCCTGCTTTAACGTCCGAAGAAATTCTCCGTGGCCGCGTTACCTTCGGGTTGTGGATCTTCGCGCTCATCGAGCGTGCTAGGTTGTTGCCGCTGTAGATGCGGATTCATTCCGGCCGCTGGTAATGGCGTCCTCGGCCCGAATGGATGATTGGCGCCTCGGCGTCCCCGAGCATGGTGCGCGCATCTAAAAACATGCCGTTGGCCAGATTGGCACTTGGGTCTTTTCTGTGACCTCCGCTTTAGCGAGTTTCTCCGACTTCAATTTCTCAATTTTGTGACGCAACGTCTCCACGCCGTCGCGAGTGCCGTCCCGTCCATGGTCGAGGCCGTGCTGGACGCTGGAGGGGTCGACGCGGACCGCTGGCGGACGGGCCGTAGGAAGTCCCCGCGAGGGAGTTGGCTGGGGCAGCTGGCCGCGCTGTTGGCTTGTATGCCGCTGAAGACCCGAGTAAGCGTCATTGACGGGCTGGAGACGGGCCAAGCGTTTGAGCTGCTGCCCACCGCCATGCAGCGGGAGACCATGCGAGAGCTATTGAAAGAGGAGATGTGAGATGACGAAGATAACGCCCGAGTTTAAACGCGCGTTCAGGCATTACGTGGACGGTGCCGGACGCATGGGCCTGCTGACTGAGGCCGATGTGATCGAGCTACAACAGGTTCTTAGGCCTAGGAGCGAGGACAGCGGAATAGCCGAACTGTACGGTTACTGGGATGATCAGTACACGCAGTTCGATGTGGTGTGTGCGTTCCGTAAGGCGTTCGATTACGTGTATGTGCGCGATATAGAGCTACTGCGGGCCCACGGGCAGGCGATCACCGTTGACGCCGTGCGTGGGCTGCTAGACAGGTACGCCGCCATAATGGGCAGGGAGCAGGGAACTGCCGACGCCTGCGGGCTGCTCATGGTGCCGCCTGCCCTGCATGAAGAACTGGTCCGCAGCGACGCAGAACGTCAGGTAATACGCGAGAAGATGGCGGACTACTGGCGGCACGTCTCCACCGAGCTGCTGGGATTGCTCAGGAACGTGGGCGAGTGCGATTTGGGTTTGTGTGCCACATTCAGCGAGTGGGTGGAGAACGCCTGCGCATACTGGGCCACACAGCAGGAACTGTACGGCAGACAATCAGCGGAAGGCGAAGCCCGCAAACTACGCGACGCATATGCCAATGTGTTGGCGAAAGACTACAGGAAATGGGCGTCGGACTGGGAATCCAAAAACGGTAAGAAACTTGGGGACTGGTATATGCCATATGAATCGTTGCAGGATATTATGGCGGCGTTCTGCGCGGCATACAGTCACGGCATAGACCCGTACACGGGCAAACGGCCATACCTGCCCAAGGACTGATGGTGAGTGCCGTAACGGCCGACACTTTCTGACGGATGTTGGAAACGTGTCCGTGGTTCCGCTGCAGTAGCATCCAACAGTTTCTGACGGGTGCTGGCATCACTTTCTGACGCTGACGCCCGACAGTTTCTGCATAAACGCCCGATACTTTCTTACGCTGATGCCCGTCAGAAACTGACGCCCCTAATACAAAAATAATACTAAAGCAATACAAAGCAATACAAGTTACTTCAAGAGAATACAAGCGCGCGGTTGAAAAATCGAGTGTCACTGATCTGACACCACGGCCGCTGAGACCGTCGTTCCAGGCGCTTCGCCATAGCCGATACGCAGCATTGCCCGACGACGTGCATTGTGTCGTGTCCATGTGCGTGTCGTGGTGTATTCTGTAGGCGGAACGCACGCCATGGCAGCGTGCGCGTGGCTGCTGCCGCCACGGTTCCCCGCAGGGGAACGCAACAGGCAGATGCATGGAGCTGCCCTAGCACCGCCCGCCCGCCTGCGGAAAACGCCGGGGAACATCACCGATCGCCACACAACCATTAGCGCGGGCGTTCCATATCTGAACCGTCCCGCGGGGAAGAAACGTGCAGCAATGAGCACCACAGCAGGCGGGAAACGCCCCTCGCACGTCCGGGCGCGAACGGCGATCAGCCAACGATCAACGGTACGCGGGCGGTAGCACATGGGCAGCGAACTGTACAAGATGGCCGAATACGTCGGCGCGTACGCCAGGCACGACAACAGAAGGCTGAGTCCGCAAAGCAGGCTGGTGTTACAGCACATGGCGATGGTCAGCCTAGACCCGTGCCGCATGGGGGTTGCTCCGAGGTTCTATGAGAAGACGAAGGAAAACAAGGACGCACAGGTGTTCACCGAATCACGCGGCAATCTGCTGCACGCGCTGAATCTCGGACCACGTGCCGCGGAACGGGCGATCAGCACCCTAGTTGACTTCGGGCTGGTGGAACGCCTAGCGAGACCCGCGAGCGGCAGGCAGGCCACCTACAGGTTGCGCGTGGCCGAACGATACGACGCGATGCGACACGAGGCGGAACGACGCGAAACGGGAGCGGAAGGCACAAGATGAAGTCCCCGGACTATCCAAGGAACGCCGCCGGACGCTGGAGGGAACCAGTTTGACGGCATTCCGGGTCAATCAAATCTGAAGAGACTTTCTCGGATGCTGCCTGACTGGCGTCTGTACCTATCAGTCAGAGATCTTTCCATCAGAGGTCTCTTTTTCTCCCTGACTATCCGCGTCTTGGATCTGCCAGGCTGCGAGCGAGTTAAATCCATCGGTAAGCCGATTGCAGACGTAAACAAACCGTTCTTTCCAATCGGTGGATGTGCAATCTCCTAACAGTCTGTGAAGTCTTTTTGACGCATCGCCTTTCCCATTAGGACGATGCGCTGCACCTCCTCCAGAACGGAAATTCTGCACATATTTCAGGTATTCGAAGGGTGATGTGTCGGCTCCTTGTGATTGGAAAAACGAGATTGCTAATTGTATGGATCCAATTTTGTCATCGACGATTCCTGAGAGCTTACGTAACTGCTTCCCGTCCAAGGTGTCTGCAAGTGCTTTTGTCAAAGCCAACATCGCATTGTTGAATGCTTCAGTGCTGTCCACTGTTGGCACTGCAAGCGTGTTGATCTTTTTGAGAGTGTGGCTATCCGGCTCTTTCCAGATACTTACGCCTAGCTGCTCTTTGACGTTTTCGGAGGCTTTCTTGAAGGAGAGCATAAGTTCGAAAACGGGCGCATCACTGAAATCCGAGGGTATGTTGAAGTAATCTCGCAATACTCTATTGGGGTTCGGATTGCCGGATGGGATGATATTAAACGATTCCCAATACTGCAATTCCTCACGAGGCAAACTGCTGAGATCTCCTAGGTACGCTTCGACAAGCCCTTCAGAGTTTATATCGATGTCAAGTTGCCACAGGCCTCTTCCATTAATCACGCAGGCAACGGAGCGGTCCGATACCTGATACTTGTCTGGATTGGCTGAGTATCTCTGCAACACTTCTGGCTTGAAACAAACTCGCTCAAGCTTGTTTGGATGATTTGGACTGGAGCTAGGGTATCCAGAAAGCTGAGATGGATCGCAGCTTGCGAGAATAGGATTGCCGTCTGAGGCTAGCCCAATGATGAAACTCGGATACTCTGTTGTTGCTTCATCTTCAAGAAATCGCGGGAATTGAGTGTTCTTCGCGCCATGGATTATGTATTTCCCGAATAGCGCTATTACGCTTTTCCGCAAAGGGTTTTCAGGTTCCTTCATAAAAGTATATGAACACCAGTCTCTGCTGTTCTCCTGCCGGGCATCATCATTACAAGGAAGACCAGCATAGGTGTCATCCGTGTATAACAGCAATTCTTTATCACAGTAGTACAGAAAAGTACGCAATTCCAGCGCTCTGGCCTCGAGCTTCCAATTTGCCTCATCGTCTTCGGGAACGTCCAGCGTAAAGCGGAGTAGTGGTAACTCTTTCCCGGTCGTGTCAGTGTATTTCCACTCATCTTTTACCCTGTACGCATCCCAAAACCAAAGGAAAGATGGCAAGATGTCCACTTCCGGCGTTGTGCTTCCTAGAGCATCGCGCACTTGCGTGAAGAAGCCGTAGAATGGAGCTTTCTCTGATCGAAGGCCATAGCAGGGTTCATAGCCGGTCATGCTTCGCTCTGATACACGCAGGTCAAATTTGCCTAGTCCAGGGATGCTGAAATTGTGCAGGGCTTTGGCGACGGAATCGCTCTCATTGTCGATGAGCGCACAATGCGTGGTCTGGGTATATTCCGCCTTATCGTGCTTGTTGTCGCATTCCTTTCTTTCGAATCGATTGATGACAACCCAGGCTAGGGGAGTCGGGGTTACTGTTTTTAATCGTTCCTCGAAGAGCTTTGCAGTTGGTTGGTCTAGATTCCATTCATCGCCGAGCGTTTTAACCCCTTGCTGCATCTATGTCTCCTTCTGAAGTGTTAACAGGGATGTTAGAAAAGAGCTCCTTGAGCTTCTTCCATGAAAAGATGAGACAAGGAATCATATTCTGATTCTTTTAAATCAACCATAGCGGGAATAATCGTCTGTGCAAAAGCTTGAAGATCGCAGATACCTCGTTGAACATTCGCAATTCCATTTGTATAATCAAATTTGATGTTCTTTTCCTTCTTTGAAATTGGAATTTGCACTTCACAGGATATGACTCGAGCATTCTTTCCAAACATTCGCAGTGTGTTGCTTTTTTGAATTTTAGAGTCCGGGATATTATAAACAGTTACGCTGTCGCGGTTGTCTATTTGAACTCGCTGGATTTTTAATCCAGCCACTCTATGGATAAAGGTGTCAACATTCAGCCCTTCATGCATTGCGATATCTTCGGACTCATACATCTTTTTGATATCTTCGGTCGAGTCTGAGAATATAATTTGTGTCGTTCCATTTGTAGCAATTAGATGGTTTTCGTCAATGGTCCAGTGCCAAAAAGGAATATGCGCTGACTCGGAGAATAAAGATGGTGGTGTTCGAACAACCTTCGCTGCCTTAACAGCAACTGTGTTTGCTTTTCCTGCAATCAAGGAATTGAAGTTGTAGGGGTGTTTTTGTGCATTCAGCTGAGACGTTTGTGGAAGCGTGAGTTTTGCGGGTATAGATGACCACTGCGTATTTTCGTCTGAGTGAGAAAGAAGATAGTCCCATCCTTCGTCATTGAGCTCGTTTCCCAATAAGGCGGGTGAAGGATAGTTAGCTATTGCCCCACCATGTCCGCACCATAATGCTTGATAAAACGAATCAATCTGATTTCTTCCGTCGTTGGACATAACGTGGTGCATCGTTTGCAATGAGTGTGCTACTTGATTCCCATCAAGAGATTCTGCAGCGTTGGCTCCATCGATAAAATCTTGTGTTGTCTTTGTTGCCAAGGGTTTTGTAAAAAGTCCGCGCCCATACTGGGGTATTGGGCGGTTGACTATTTTATAAATAGCTTGTTCCCGATTTTGTTCTGTAAGCATTCTTAAAGTCATGGTGTTGCTGATGAGGGAGCTGATGGGCTTGCCCTGAAGTTCAGGAATACTTTTATCGGTAATTTCATTAAAATCTTCGATTGTGAGAATAATCGGATGGAAAATGTCTAATAGTTTTGCATCCTCAAATATCCAATTAATATCTGGAGTTGTTCGTATATATAAATATCTTTCTTGTTTATTCCAGTTGATGACCATGTCTGGAATAAAAGTATGATTGAAATAGTCAGTATATCGGATATTCGATTCTGGACTGCACTGTTCGATGTAATACCGTGTCTTATCTTTTATGGATTGAATTGTTTCGATTTCATCGTTGTGCATCATAGGACATCATCATCCTTCTTTTCCCGTACGATATTGTGCTATTACTCTCATTTCATCTTTTGAAATAGTTAGGAAATCTTCTTGCTCTTTTGAAAGAACTAGAATCCATATGTCGTTGGATAGACCATTGAGAAATTCTTTCTCTTGAGAAAGAGTCTCCTCTGCTTCTTGAATATCTGAAATATTCAGAGATCTCAACTGATTTCTCTTGTTTAGGATTGCTTCTTTAATTTCTTCTGGTGAATGCAACTGGCTCCATTTTGTAACCCCGAATGGGGACCAGGTAATCCATAGAAAAATGTCAGTGAATTTCGGATTATCTTTTCTGGCTACGTAGCATTTTGCCAAAAAATCAGTGAACATGGACAATTGGTCACTGGCACTGGAGTAGTTCTTAACCTCTGCGAAGAAATTTTCTCCTTCGCGGGTTTTGCTGTCATCGTCGCCTTGCCCAATGAATGATCCACCTAAATCAAAGGAGAAGGTGTTGCTATTGCCTGGCCATTTATAGGTTAATTTTTTAACGGCGGTCGGATCGGGGTTGACCCATTGTACTTTTGCTCTTAATGTGCGTTCGAGCCATCTTTTAGCTCGATGAGCGCCTTCTTCACCTTTACGCTGTATTTCTTCACCTGATGGCATGAAATAACTATATCTCTTTTTGTGGATTAGGGGATTTGGGATATAGATCCGAGATTTTGCGCACTTTCGGATTCTGACGCTGACGTAAGAGGACATGGCTGCGTCCTGCGTGCGGTTTTCATTCGCTAAAAAGCGGTTGGAAACTGAGGGGCAGAGCTATGCCCGAGAGCGTCGGAGCTCTGATGATTCTTGGGATACAATGCCTCTGCGAATTGACTATCTGCCGTTTGATTAGCCACGGTCTCCGTGGCATGCACGGTGATGTAGCCATGCATTTGTATAGCTTTAAGCAAAATTTTTGCAATAAAGTCTAAAAAGAGCATCGAAGATTGAGATTTGCTGAGTTTCATGTATCATATCGTGACAGTAGAGAAAAATCGGAAAGCCAAGGAGCGGAATGAATGCTGCTCAACTTCACTGTTGAAAATTGCTTGAGTTTCAAAAGCGAGCAGGAATTTACCATGCTTCGCAAAGGTCGGCACGGCACACAAGAAGAGCAGGGGGCATGGAGTCGGATTTCCCCCGTTGCCGTCATCTATGGCGATAATGCAGCGGGCAAGTCGAACCTGCTCAAATGCATGAATTTTTTCTCCAATTTCGTACGCAATAGTTTTGCTCTTCGCGAGGGCATCAATACGCAGCCTTTTCTGTTGGACCGTGAAAGCGCAAAGCAACCGTCTACGTTCTATATTGAATTCATCGCCAAAGATGGGAACCGTTACCAATACTGGTTCCGTATCGATACCCACAAGGTGCTGGAGGAAGTGCTGTGGATGTTTCGGTCTGCAACCAATCGGCGCACTGTAGTGTTCGAACGTGAAATCGGAAAGAAGACTAAGATTGGCGCTCAATTCCCCAGCATAGGGAAAATCGCTCACCTTGTTCGGGAGAACGCGCTTCTTCTCTCGGCCGCGGCCGCACTGAACATTACAAGTGTGATACCTGCATACAACATTATTGCAAACAGTATCCAGTGCTATCCCGCCGTGGATTTCGATAATTCCTTCGGGGTTTTTGTACACCGAATCCGCAAGAATCCAGGCCGGGCATTGTTACTGTCGAAACTGATCAGAGTGGCCGATCTCGGTATAACCGATGTCGATTTCGAGGAAAAAGACGTTCCGGAAGAACTGCTGGAAGAACTGCGAAAGCTGGAGGAAAGCGGGGTGTCGGGCAGTTCGGTCCCAACAGTTGATGAGGCATTAGGCGATTCCAGCGCATCGTCTTCCCCTAAGTACTTTATGCCCCGCGTACTGTTCAGCCATCAAGGAAAAGGCGTTATCCGCCAGCTTTCAGAACAGTGGGAATCGCAAGGTACCAAAAACGTGATGCTGCTACTTGACTGGGTGCTTGATTCATTGGAGCGGCCCTCAATCACATTGCTTGATGAGCCGGACGTCAGCATCAGTACGAGTCTATTCTCTGAAATCATCAGGCTGTATAGGGATCCGGCAACGAATCCCAACAATTCGCAGCTGATTTTTACCACGCATAATGAGACGTTGATGAGTGCGTCTGGCGCTGATGATCGGTTGCTGGATCGAGACCAGATATGGATTGTGAAGAAGGATCCCAATACGGGTGAATCCACGCTGAATTGGCTGATGGATTGGAGCCCAAACTCCAAGGAGAATTATGGGAAGAACTACCGTCATGGCGTATATGGTGGTCTTGCGCAGCCGAATCTGTATGCGACTGTGAAGGATTATTTCGCTAATGCCAAAGACGCTGAAAAAGAAGCTTAACGCTGATATGCAGTTTCTCTGATCGTACATTAGACAAAGCGGAATACGCGAATGACCTCTGAGGGGGAGTAATGGTACGTAGGCCAAATGCCGGGCACCGGGGGGAAATCAAAGCCAAGGAGCAAGCGGTTCCTCATCTACAGTGGTGGCATTGTCACAGAAGTGGAATACTTCCAATATGTCAGACGGCATTTGTTCGGAGACTATGTAAGGAATCTTCGGATTAAAAGCGGCGAGGTGCGTGATCCGGTTCGTGTGGAGGCAGAAGGAGTCGATCCAAAGACTCTTGTGGATGACGCGACAAGGCTGTTGCGCGAGGATAAGAAGGATGCGAAGAAAGAGTCGTATGATCCATTCGCTGTAGTGTGGGCGGTAACGGACGTGGACGATTTCGGCAAAAATGGTGACAAACTACGCGCGGCCGTAGATAAAGGATATCGAAGTGGCGTTGAAGTAATCATCTCCAATCCATGTTTTGACGTATGGTTGATTGACCACAAGCAGTCATGTCCTCTGTCATACACCGAGACTTCGGAATGCGAGAAGCTTGCGAAAAACCTTGGGCTGATTGACATGAGTCGAAATCGAAATAATCCTAAGCATATTTGTCAGGAATCGATAGCTGGGAAGTATGCCGCGGCAGCTAAAAATGCGCAGAAGCATATGAATGAGCGACATCGTCTGATACGAGACAACAGACCTTCTAGCGGGGATTATGCGCCGTGGACGGACATTCCCAAAATTGTGGATACGCTGATTGACGAGTACCGAACATTGATCAATAAGGGTGAAGAGGAAACGCTGTAAGCGCATGTGAACAATTACCAGAGAGTTTTCTTGAGAAGAGGGAGTAACCCTTCTCTCCGCGAAGATGGTTGTGTTCCTGCATCTTCGGATCTTCGGGTAACGCATAACGATGGTTTAGCAGACCGCGGAATCTGCCATAAATGAGCAGAGTAACGCTTCAGGAACCATAAAAGCCAGTTCACATCAGTCAGGCCACGGCGGCTGACGTGAACCTATGGCAGTTGCGTCACCGCAGAGAGTCCTTTGGGCGGCAGAATTTTCTCTACGGGAAGCTCATCCAGCAGGTTCTCCGCAAGGTATATGGGCTGCGCCTCTCCCTGGCTCTTGTGATATCGCACGATGACTCGGCCGCAGAATTTGCGGTATTCTGGCAGCTCCTCGCCTTCGTAGCCGACGTAATGTTCTGCTTCATTGTCTTCCTCCGGGAGGTCGAGCGTGTTGCTGATGCGCTTGATGCAGGTGAGCACCCAAAGATCCTTGTCAATCGGAAGACGGGCCAGACCAATCACGTTCCATCCCTTGTGCAGGTGCTCCGCGTCCCTCCCGTCTTCGTTCTTCTTACGGGCCAGGATCCATGCGGTATTGAACTTGTCGGGGTTTCGATTGAACTCCTCGGCAGGATTGTACCCGTTATAATCCGTGCAGCAGCGAATCTTCGTCCTGCGAATTTCCTCATCGGTGAGGTGGAGCAGGTCATTAAGCATAATATCGTCACTCATGCTTTAAGTATATGTGCCAGCGCTTTGATAGTCCAGGGTTTTGAGAGCGGCTATAGGTACAAAAATTGGATTATTCGGGGATCCTATTGAGACACGCTGAGTTGGCATTACTGATATGTGTGACTAAATTTTTAATGCGATAAAGCTGAGCGTTGTTCAGTTCGCAAAAGCCGTTTCCTGGTTATTGGGAGACGGTTTTCGTGCATTTAGGGTGTTATGTTGAGACCATTCATGGCGGCGGAATGCCATATATAGCGGCTTAACAGGCGCGGTCTGCGAACCGATACGTGCACTCCGGTTCCTCTGATTCGGTTTTGAAGTCATATGGTGGCTCCGGTATCGAAGCGAGCGGCGCTAAAATCCCTGGAAACGAGCGACGCCTTGCGCTCTGCGGGGAGAGACAGTAAAATAAATTCTTCCGAAATTAACTCCCGTATACTTAGATGCGGGAGTTTCCGGAGTAAAAGGAGGAGCCATGAAATCGTTGCAAATAGCGAATGCTTTCATTCTTCGCCATGGCCCTGATATTGACATCACGAATCTTGTGCTGAACAAGCTCGTTTATTTCGCGCAGGTTGAATCCCTGCGCGAAACCGGAAAGCCGTTGTTCGAAGACAAGATCGAGGCTTGGTCCTACGGCCCAGTCGAGAAGGACGTTTATTACACTTTCCAAAAGTATGGGCGCAACAGGATTTCAAAGTCCGAGGGCGAAGCCGCAAAAGATGAACGGACTTTATCCGTTGTTGACAGGACGGCAAGGAAATACGGTTTTCTTACGGCATTCGATCTTGTGGGGTTCTCCCATCGAAAAAACTCCGCTTGGAAGAACGTTTACAGGGAGGGGGAAAGCGTTGAAATCACCAACGACGACATTCTCGCATCCGATGATGGCCTGACTTTCCCCAAAAACACTCTTGCATCCAGTTTGGATGAAGTAAATGCAAAGTGGCGGAACACCTTCAGGATTCTGCGCAATGCCTGAGCGATACACTAACGAGTGGTGGCATATCCAAGCGCCGCCACTCGTCTTTCAGTCCGATGACCTCGCTGAGGCAATGGCACAGGCAATCGTTCAGGTACACAGGAAACAACTTGCCGACATCGGCGGATTTACCGTGGAAAGAACCATCGACATCGGTTCCGTAAGCAGCGTTGTTGATTCAACTTTCCTGCTGGTATTCGGGCAATCGCCGAAAGAACGATTCGATGATCTGTTCCGGCAGGTGGCTCATCTCACCTTTCACCTAGCCAAAAATCACTATTTCGCTGATGGCAACAAGCGCACTGCAATGGCCATATCTTTGGCCATCCTGAAAATGGAAAGAATTGATTTGGATATCGATGATGATCCAGAGCCAGAACGAAATACTCTATATAAACTCATTTCCAGGCTGGTGACGGAAGAAATCACGGAAGAACAATTTGCCGCAAGCCTGAGAGAAAGCGGACGTTTGGTCGATGAATAATGGCAGGTTGCCGTCTGCTCTATCTACCGGATCAGCCTCCGCATGTCCGATTCGGCATCAGTCGTTCCGTCATCCACCCAGCCAACAACAACCATCATGACCCATTTCCTCGCATACCTGATCGTCATCAACCTAGTAGCGTTCTTGGCGCTCGCCGTCACCCATCGCACCACACAAGCCCCTGATAGCCGCCACCGCAATACCCGCACCCGCAACATTCGCGGCAACAGCCGTCAACCCGCCGATTCGCCGGCCGCACGCGTTCTCACCATGCTCATGCCGCTGCTCGCGCTCGCCGGCGGCTCGGTCGGCATGCTGCTGGGCCTGATTCTGTGGGAGCGGAACGTCAACAAACATAACGTCGCCTGGTGGTTCGAAACGGCGGTGGGACTCGTGGCGTGGGGCATGGTATGCGCGTGGAGATGCGGCCTCGTGTCGTTCAACGGGACCAGCGTGTTCCACGCCTTCAACCCCGCTGTGCTGCGGGGCCTTGGAATCTATCTGCTCACGATGAACTGCGTCACCTTGCTGGTGTTCGTCGCCGATAAGAGAATCGCGCTCGCCAACGGCGATACGCCCCGGAACCGCGGTGGGAGAGCGGGGGCCAGCCGACCAGGTGGAGGCAGCCGGAGCCGGGTGCCGGAATCATGGCTGATGGGGCTGTCGTTCATGGGCGGTGCCCTCGGCGGCATTATTGCCATGCGGCTATTCAACCACAAGACCAGGGACTGGTATTTCGCGTGGGGGTTGCCCGTGCTCGTTGTACTGCAGACCGTGCTGTTCCTGTACCTGCATGCAGGAGGTCTGTTCTAGAGCGGGCTGCTCGAAGTATGCTGGTTTGCCTGGACGATCGGGGTACGACTCGGCTGGGTAATAAGAACGGTGCGGATCCAAGGTGCCGCCAATCAAATGCGCTACGGGGTTGCTTGGGATTTCAGGGAGTTCGGAAAGCCGGCAGACGGCGCCCTTGCCGCTGCCGGCTTGAGCTTAAGCAACCGGTGCTTGAGGCGATCAGTATTTGTTGGCGCCTTCGCCAATGAAGTTGACGGTGAATCCGCGGTGGTAATGCAGGAACATGTCGGCGCCGTAACGGTCGACGGGGCGGTGGGTGAACAGCATGCGGATGGCGAATGCGGTCTGCACGTCATCCGGCAGATTCATGAACTCCTTGTGGGCGTCCCAATACGGATGCATGGTGATGGCCGCGTCCGGCACGTAGGCGTATCCGTAGCCGTCCTCGTTCACATAGCCCATGAACGGCAGATCCCAAGCGTCATGATCGGTGAGCTCCTGCTTGAAATTCTCTACCTTGGCGAGTGCTTCATCGCTGATGCCTAGGTTTTTCGCCACCTTGTTGGCTTCGGCTGTTTTGGCGTCGGCGTCCTTGTCGAACATGTCGAGATTCACGGTGATGACGGTTTTCTCGTTTGCCATGGGTAATGCCTTTCTATGAGCCGCGCATAATGTGCATTATGCATGTTCGTTTGTAGTTGCAAATGAACATTATGTATGACTGGTTTGTATTGTGTGGGGTGAACGCTTGCTGTGTTCGCTATTGATGCTACCACGCATATAGAAGGTGAAATGGTTGAAAAATGAACTTTTTGTGTACTGTGGTTTTGTGAATCGTTGTCATGGCTGGGTTTACGGCAAGTGCCAGGCGGTTGAAAAAAGATAACATTAAGCGTGTTGTCTTTTTATGATATTCTGTGTTCTATTAATGTTCGAATGAACATTTGAAGCCGTGAATCGTTGTGGCAATATCATCCGTTGTGCAGTGAAATCAATGGGTGCATATAGTGCAATGTCGAGTAGGGTTGGTTGCGGAAAGGGGCGCGTGTGATTCGACCGAACAATAGTGAATGCGAAGTGGCTGCCAAGGCCAAGGCTGGCGTCGCAATTGATGATGCCGCTGCACGGGCGCAAGCGAGCGGCAGGCAATCGGCAGAGCACGCCGTTTCCTATCGCCCAATGCTGCGATTCCTGGCAACGCAGGATCGGAACGTCATCTGGCTGTTGCTGGGCATCGCGCTTCTCCCGGTGGACGGCACCACGCTCGGCCTGTACGCGCCGTTCTGGTCGCCGATCAGTCCCGCGCTATTCGCCGTCTACTGCCTGTGCAACTGGCGGCAGCTGCATATCGTAGCCGTGAAGTATCTGCCTATGTTCCTGCTGCCGGTCGCCTGCATCATCCTGTCCATTCCCGGGTGGCTGCGCTTCGGCATTCATTTCAACGCTGCATTCATGAGCCTCACCGGGCTGTTTGGCATGCTCGCCACGTTGGGCGCGCTTGTCATCGCCTTCCATATCAAACGCATCCCCTGGAACATGCCGATCCGGCTGCTTATCGCGGCCTACTGGTGCTCCTTCGCCGTGGGCGTCGTGCAATGGTTCTCCATCCATCTGCGGTTCGAGCCGCTCGTCAACTATTTCTCGTATCTCATGTACCGCCAGTACATCACCGATAGTTCGGTGTGGGGCGGCGGTCGGCCGCAATTCCTGTTCGCGGAACCCAGCTATATCGGCATGCACCTGTTCGGCATACTGCTGCCCCTCATGTGGCTGATGCGAGGTCGCGACAGCATCTATGCCAAACGGCTGCGTGACCTCATCGTCGTCTACGCGATCGGCGCGATGCTGATGCAGGCCGGCACCAGAATCGTCATCGACTCCGTTGTGGCGCTGCTGATCGCCATCATCGTGCACAACACGTGGCATGATCGGAAGCAACGGCTGCGTGGCATGGCGCAGTTTACCGGGGCATGCCTGCTTGGACTGATGGGCGTGCTTGCCGACTCCAGGCTGACTTCCATTGCCGAAAACGGCGCGCAGGGAGACGGTTCGTTCTTTGCGAGAATCTACCAAAGTCTCGATCCGCTCTGCGGCCTGCTTACCCATCCATGGACCCTGCTTACCGGTTATGGCGCGGGCAACATCATTAACGCCGTGTGGGCTGGCGCATCCAAGGCCGAGCAGCTACTAAATGGTCTTGGCATGAACGGCGGCGCGGCAACAGGATTTGCGGCCGGCATGAATGCGGACACTGTATGGACGATGTGTGCGTATACCAGCGTCGTCGCCGAATACGGATTGATCGGCCTGGTTCTGCTGGTCATCGCTTCCATAGTTTCCATGACGCGTGTCTTCGATACTGCAGCTGCCGAGCATGGTGTTTGGAGCAAGACTGTTATCTGCTGGCTTGTCCTGATCGTGTACCTGTATATCCAGTGTGAGAACTACGCGTTCGCCGCGCTGCCATTGTTTATCTTCGCGGCAAGCAAGTTGCGTGAGTAACCGTATTTGACGGGGTACGGATGTCTTCTTCTAGAACGTACAGTTAGAGAAGCCGCTATCGCAAATATTCTTTAACCTGTCCACAAGGCGGCTGACATTAGCAATCATTTGGGCAGGTAATGCGACTGTTCAGTTTTTTGAGCCTTGCCGCTCTGGGGCTGACATAAGCGAAATGAGACGTGTTTCGTTGCTGAGGGTGCAGTGGTCACGGCCTGTTCGGACCGCAGCTCCTCGATACTTATATGCAAGACGGCAGTCGATGGCCGTCTATGCTGGGCGAAGTGATCTGAAGTGATTTACAAGCTGCGGATTTGCGAGCCGAACGACCATAGCGCTAATTTGGCCATCTTGAACGATTGAATGCCGAACGGAATACCGATGATGGTGACGCAGTTCAACAGACCGGCGCCCACATAGCCGATCGCCATCCATATTCCGGCCAGCACCACCCCCGTGTTCACCGTCATGATCGCCCCCGGCGACGACATAGTGCTCGCCAGCGACGGCTACCCCTTCCTCGAACCCACGCTTGACCAATCCGAAAGGGCGCTCGCGGAACTCAAAGCCAGCGACCCGCATCTCATCAGCCGTTTCCCCACGACCAAAGGCTTCGAACCAGGGCTCGACTCCTTCGACGACCGCGCATACCTGCGCTTCACCGTCTGAACCCCCGAACACACAAGCGTAAACGCTTGCGGTGAGCGCTTATGAAAGTGTTGATGCAAAACCGGTTTTGCTGAAAATAATCCCCCCCCGTGGCCGTAAACTGCGAATGATTGAGACAGTCAGACAGGAGAGAAGCGTGGCTGAAGACAAAGCCCAACAAAACAGCATTCTTATCCCGGAGAACCGTATCGATGCAAACCCGCAGAATGTGGTTCTCGCGGAACGATCAGAATCGGATGCAGACGAAGGCATGACCCTGATGGATCTGATCCGCATCGTCGGCAAGCACATGTTCACAGCGATTCTGGTGTTCGTTCTCGTGGTCGTCGGCGTAACCGCATACACGCTGACCGCGCAGAAGAAATACACGGCAACGGCCCAGCTGTTCGCCAGCTACAACAACACCACCGCCGACGCGCTCGACAGCAGCGTGAGCAGCCAGAGCACAGCCGGCACCTACATCGCCACCCAGCTCAAGAGCTACCCGGATCTGGTCAAAACCGAGGCCGTGCTCCAACCGGTGATCGACGAACTGAACGACAACTCCATCACCACCGACGATCTTGCCGCCATGGTGACCGCCACCAACCCCACCGACACTTACATGCTCAACGTCTCCGTTGAAGCCACCAGCCCGGAACAGTCCGCGCAGCTGGCGAACGAAGTGTCGCAATCCCTTTCCAGAGTGGTCTCCTCCGAGCTGTACGCCTCCGGCAAGAAGTCCATGGTGAAACTGTCCGTGGTACAGAAAGCCAAGACACCCACCTCCCAAAGCTCGCCGAACACCAAGCTCAACATCGCCGTGGCTGTTGTCGCCGGCATCGTACTGGGCATCTTCGCGGCACTTGTACGCGACCTGCTGGCCCGCAAGCTGCAGGACCTCATGGACCTGCAGTCCATCGACCCCAACGGCAGCATCGCCGGCATTATTCCCAAGGACGAAGTGCTTAACGTCACCAAGCCGGTTATCGTTACCAAGCCGGACAGCCCCATCGCCGAGGAATTCCGCCGCATGCGCACCAACCTGTCGTTCGTCACCTCCAAAGACGGCGACAAGGGCCGCCTGATCGTAATCACCTCGTCCATGCCGTCCGAAGGCAAAACCACCGTGTCATGCAATCTTGCGGCCGCGCTCGCGGAGAACGGCGCATCCGTGCTGCTCATCGACGCCGATCTGCGCCACCCGTCCGTGGCCAAGCGTCTTGGTCTCGAAGGTGGCGTCGGTCTTGCTCATGTGCTGAGCAATCAGGCCAGCGTCAAGGACGTGGTGCAGCGTTACTGGAAGCCGAACCTGCATATCATGCCCGCCGGTCCGCGTATTCAGAACGCCTCCGTGCTGCTCAACTCCCGCATCATGCACGAACTGGTGCATCAGGCCGTGCAGCAGTATGACTATGTGATCATCGACACCACGCCCATGTCCGTGGCGAACGATGCCGCCGTATTCGGCCAGATGGGCAACGGCGTGGTCATGATCTCCGCACGTGGAACGACCTATAAGAGCGCGTTGCGTGGCGCCGTCAACGAACTTCGCGATCTCGACGTGCCACTGCTCGGCTACGTGTTCAACCTTGCCGACGAGAAGCGCAACCGTGGATACGGCAACTATTACTACTACGGTTCGTACTACAAGGGCGAGTACGGCAAGGAAGACAGCAAGAAAGACAGGAAGCGCCGCCGTTCGCACAGGCGTGGCAAGTGATGGCACGAATGCGCGCCATATGCCTGACGACTTGTCGTGACAAGTGATTCCAAACTGATCGAGTCCCCGTTTCTTTTGGAGCGGGGACTCGTCATACCTGAACGAATGTTACAGTGCTGGCCGTTGTGCGTTGCGAAGCGTGCGTGACTGGGCGTACGCCTGCTTGCAGGAATTCAGGCCACCGCCGCGGCGATGGCGGCGGTCAACCGTCTTGAACGGAACGCGTCGACGGTCATCTGGCTGATATGGTTGCGCTGCAGCAGACGCTCGGCTTTCCACGAGATGGCATAGTCATGAAGCCCGTGTGTACCTGCGGAGGAGAATTCCAGGCTTGGTTCGTTGAAGATATGAGGGGCGAGAATCTCGGCCATGGGCGAGCGGGAGATATTGCCGGTGCAGACGAACAGTATATGCATGGCTTTCACTCTATGGGTTGGTGATGCCTGAGAGAAAGAGAAGATACCCTTGCTGGTACAGTGGCGGCGTGGCAGAGATCGAAGAGTGGCAGAGATCGAAGAATTGAGTATGGAAGAGCTGTCTGGCGATACCGGGAAACCGGTACCGGTGGCGTTGCTCGCGGCGGGTTGAACGAATCAAATGATGTCCCCGAATCAAGGGAGAGCGCTCGTCATCGAAGGCATCGCATACGGCGTCGTGTCCGCGAAGCGGTACTGCTCATCATGGCGGTTATCCTGTCCGCCATCATCCTGCTGGGCGTATATTTCGCGGTTTCCGCGGCCGTTGTAGCTAAAGAGGTCAAGACGGCGGCCGAGAGCGTGTCTTCGCTGAGCGGCGTGAATCTCACTGACGAGTGGTCTATCGCCAATCTTGACAGTACGGTCAGGAATCTTGATAGGCATGTCGGCATCGCCTATGCCAATACCAGCAACCCCGTCTGGCGTATGATGAGCGGCATGCCGCAGTACGGTGGTAATGTCGCCGCCATCCGTACCGCCGTGGATGCGTTGCACGATCTGTCTCATGATGCGTTGCCGTTGATGGTCGACGCTATGGGAGATGTCGATTTGACACGATTCAGCGTCGAGGAATCTACGTGGCAATCGCCATAGCATGAAAGGTCTCCCTCGGGAGGCCTTTTTTGTTGCTGTTAACCGTATGCTCATGTTGCAGTTCGGTTCTAGCCGGTTAACATGCCAGCTGCAGGACGTAGGAAATAAGCGAAAAAAGACCGGGACGGAAAACGATGAACAAGCGGCACGACAAGGAAACGGCGGGAATCGGTTTTCGACGGTTGGCCACGAATACAACAAGAAAATATAACGGATAAAAAGAAGGTAGGGACGCCGTTGTCCCTACCGAAGACGCACTTGTGACAGGATATGATTACGTGATGTGATTGCGGATGCCCTCAATTGCCTTCTCGTACTACTCTTCCCAAGAGCATATGTTACCCCACAATATGGTATTTGGGCAGCACTATCTCAAAATTGGCACCTCGGGAATCGTCCACCACCTGAACGGTGCCCCCATGCAATTGTGCGGCCCACCGTGCGATGGACAGGCCTAGTCCAGTACCGCCGGACTCCGTGCCTGGGCCGGTTTTGGCGCGGACGAATCGGCGGAAGATATCGGAGCGTGAATCCGGTGAGATCTGCGAGCCGAAGTTCACCACGTTGGTCACCACAGTGCCATGCGGAATATCCTCATGCGCCTCCACCAGCACATTCGTGCCGTCGGGGGAGTGCTTCAACGCGTTGCCGATGATATTGGTGAACAGCTGGCGCAGACGATCCTGGTCCCCTTCGATCATGATGTCGTCGGGAACGTTCATTTCGATGATATGCGCATGCCCACCGTCGGCGATCTCCAGCGGTTCGATGGTGTCGTCAAGAAACTCGGCGAAGTTGAACCTTTCGATATCCAGGCTGGCGGCTCCGGCTTCCATGCGGCTCAGATCCAGCAGGAACGCGATCAGATCGCTTAGCCGGTGCGTCTGGTTGAGAATGCTTTCCAGATTCGCCGGTGTCGGCTCGGTGACACCGTCCGCCATGTTCTCCACCTGTGCCTGCAGGGCGGAAACAGGTGTGCGCAGCTCATGACTCACGTTGGCGATCATGTCCATGCGCATCTTGTCCGCATGCTGCAGTTCGGCGGCCATCTCGTTGAACGACCGCGCCAACTGCTCCACCTCGTCGTGGCTGGAATCGTCGATCGGCACGCGCACGCTGTAGTCGCCGTTCGCCATGGCCTCGGCAACGTCACGCAATTGACGTAGGCGTGCGGTCAGACCGCGGGAGAACGTATAGGTGAAGCTCAATGCCACCACCAGTGTAAGGGGCATGGCGATCCACCAGCTCAGATCGAGCTTGAGCAGGATCCAGCACACCAGGAACGCGATCGCCGTGGCGATCACGATCAGGGCGCTGAGTTCCATTTTGAGGGAGCGAAGGAACAAGATAGGGCGCACGCCGGTACGACGTGCGCCCTGGAAGCGCGGTTTACGCTGCTTGATAGTCATTAACAACCTTGGGTAGAAGCCTTATTCACCGTCGGATGGCGGCTCAAAGGCATATCCTACGCCGTGCACCGTGCGAATCATGCCAGGACCGAGCTTGTGTCGCAACGCCTTGACATGGCTGTCCACGGTACGGGTGCCGGAGGCATCCACCCAATCCCACACCTCCTCGAGGAGCTTTTCGCGGGTGAGCACCGACTTCGGCTTGCGGGCGAGGGTCGCCAGCAAATCGAATTCGGTGGGCGTCAGATGGACATCGTTGCCGTTAAGGACGACGGTGCGCTGCGCCGGATCGATGATCAGGGAACCGAAATCGAGGATCTTCTCGTTCTCCGCGTTCTTGGCGATGACCTTCGCCCGGTCCACGCGCCTGAGCAGCGCCTTGCAGCGGGCGATGAGTTCGCGCATGGAGAACGGCTTGGTCATATAGTCGTCGGCTCCCGCACCGAGGCCGATGACCTTATCGGCCTCGTCATCGCGTGCGGTGAGGATGAGCACCGGCACCGGACGGTCGGCCACGATACGCTTCGTGGCTTCAAGACCGTCCATTACCGGCAGCATGATGTCCATGATGACCAAATCCGGTCTCAGCTGAGCCGCCGCCTGAACGGCGCTTGCCCCGTCTCCGGCAACGCGTGCGGACCAACCTTCGGCGGTGATGCGCTGGGCGATGGCTGTGGCCAGCGTCGGTTCATCTTCGACGACCAGCACGGTGCGGGACTGAGCCTGCTGTTGTGCTGTTGAGTTGAGCATTTCGTTAGCTGCCTTTCAGCTGGATATATCAGTTTTCCGGCTTCAAGAATACCGCAGCGAGCGCAGGGACGGTGATTCGTGCGGAAGCGGGGCGGGAATGGTATTCGCCCGCGTCCGCTTCGAACGTGCCGTTCGAAATGCCGGAACCGCCGTACACGGTGGAATCCGTGGTGAGTACTTCCTTCCAACGTCCGCCGTGGGGGAGTGCGACCTGATAGTCGGACCATGCCTCGCCGGAGAAGTTCACCACCACGACGCATTCCTCGCCCTTCGTGCCGATGCGCACGAAGCTCAGGGTGTTGTGGTCGGCGTCGTCGCTGGTGAGCCATTGGAAACCGTCGGGGGTGAAGTCTTGGCTCCAGATGGCCGGTGTTTCCTTATACAGCTTGTTCAGGTCGGCCACGAGACGCTGCACGCCCATGTGCTCCTGCCAGTTCAGGCAATCCCAGTCGATGGAGTTGTCGTGATCCCATTCGCCCCACTGCGCGAGCTCGTTGCCCATGAAGGTGAGTTTCTTGCCCGGGTGTGCCCACTGGTAGGCGAACAGGGCGCGCACGCCGGCGTACTTCTGCCAGTTGTCGCCCGGCATCTTGCCGAACAGCGAACCCTTGCCGTACACGACCTCGTCATGGCTGATCGGCAGCACGTAACGCTCGGAGTAGGCATACACCATGGAGAAGGTGATCTCGTCGTGATGCCACTTGCGGTTGATCGGCGTCTCATGCAGGTACTGGAGCGTATCGTGCATCCAGCCCATGTTCCACTTGAGGCCGAATCCCACGCCGCCAGCGTCGGTCGGAGCGGTGATGCCCGGGTAGGCGGTGGATTCCTCGGCGATCATCATGATGCCGGGGTTGTTCTTGTACGCGGTGGCGTTGGCTTCCTTGAGGAAGTCGATGGCCTCCAGATTCTCACGGCCGCCGTAGATGTTCGGATGCCACTGGCCGGGCTTGCGGCTGTAGTCGAGGTAGAGCATGGAGCTCACGGCGTCGACGCGCAGGCCGTCCATGTGGTATTCGTCCAGCCAGAAGCCGGCGTCGGCGACGAGGAAGTTGCGCACCTCGTGCCTGCCGAAGTTGAAGATGTACGTGCCCCAGTCCGGGTGTTCGCCGCGGGTCGGGTCCGGATCCTCGTACAGCGGGGTGCCGTCGAATCGGCCGAGAGCGAAATCATCCTTCGGGAAGTGCGCGGGGACCCAGTCCATGATGACGCCGATGCCGGCTTCATGCAGCTTCTCGACCAAGTATTTGAAGTCGTCCGGACCGCCCAGTCGGGAATCGACCGCGTAATAGCCGGTGACCTGATAGCCCCAGGAGCCGGTGAACGGGTATTCGGCCAGCGGCATGAACTCGACGTGGGTGAAGCCCATCTTCTGCACGTAGGGCACGAGCTTGTCGGCGAGTTCGCGGTAGTTGTTCACGTCCTTGCGCCAGCTCAGCGCGTTGAGCTCGTAGATCGCGACAGGGCCGTTGTGCGGATCGGTGGCGGCGCGGCGGGCCATCCACTCTTCGTCATGCCACTCATGCTTGGAATCCACCACGATCGATCCGGTCGCCGGCGGAATCTCGTGGGAACGCTCCATGGGGTCGGCCTTGTCGATCCACTCCCAATTGGCGTTGAGGATCTGGTATTTGTACACGTCGCCGGCCTTGGCGCCCGGGACGAACAGCTCCCACACGCCGGAGGAGCCGAGCGCGCGCATTGCGTGGCAGCGGCCATTCCAGCCGTTGAAGCTGCCGATCACACGCACCGCGTGCGCGTTCGGCGCCCATACGGCGAAGGAGACGCCGGTGACCTTCTCGCCCGGTGTGCCGTCCACGCCGCCCATCGGATCCTCATATTCACGTACATGCGCACCCAAGGCATCCCACAGACGTTCGTGGCGGCCCTCGCCGAACAGGTACATGTCCATTTCGCCGACGGTCGGCAGATAACGGTACGGATCGTCCTGAACGGTTTCGGGAACGCCGTCGTACGCGACCTTCACACGGTAGTCCGGCACGGAATACCCGCCGTCCTCGTTGACGGTGGAGGGGATGACCGCGACGAAAACTCCGTTGAACTCGTGCGTTGCCGCGTATTCGCCGGCCTGCGTGACGATGGTGACCGTCTTCGCAAACGGGCGCAAAACGCGGACCGTGGTGTACTTGGCATTCTCGCCTTCGGCGAGGTGACCGCCCAGAATGGCGTGAGGGTTGTAGAAAGCAGTGTTGCTTACCTGATCAAGGTCGCCCTGGTTAACCGGGACGGCAACGATATCGTCATTGATGTTCGTATTAGTGCTCATGTTCATTAGTGTACGGCGTGAACGCTTGAAAATGGAACATTTGGCGCGTCGTAGTGCAATTTTTCCGAACTTTTTCGCAAGTCCAGCGGCTATGGCATACTCGTTCAGGTTTTTTGTGTGTCCGCTCAAGCTCAATCGGAGGTTTCATGGGATACAAGGTCGGCGATATGGTCGTCTATCCGCGTCACGGCGCGGCAAGGGTTGAGGCCATCACCGAGCGGACGGTACGAGGGGTGACCCGCGAATATCTGGAGCTGTCGGTGCTTTCCTCCGACGGTCTGGTTATCAATGTTCCGGTGGATAATGCCAAGAAGGTCGGCGTGCGTGACATCGTCGACGCCAACGAGGTGGCCAAGGTGTTCGAGATCCTTCGCACCCCGATCATCGAGAAGGAAATGAACTGGTCCCGACGCTATAAGCTGAACGTCGAGAAGATCGCGACCGGCGACGTGAACAACATCGCCGAAGTGGTGCGTGATCTGGCGCAGCGCGACGTGGACGAGCACGGCCTGTCCGCGGGCGAGAAGCGCATGCTCACCAAGGCCCGTTCCATCCTCACCTCGGAGATCGCGCTGAGTGAGAAGATCGAAGAGGACGAGGCCCAGCGCCTGCTCGACGTGAATTTGGGTTACCAGCCCGCTCAGCCGGGCGACGAGAAGCACCACACCAAGGAGCCGGAGGAGGCCGCTAAGGACACTTTGGCCCGCGTGGAGGCTTCGAAGAAGTCGAAGAAGAAGTGAGCCGCGCGTCCACGGTGCCGTAGGGTGCCGTGGACGTGGCGCGAAGAGGGAAGGAAGTCGCCGAAGGCGCTTCCTTCTTTTGTTTTCCGGCGGATTCCTCGATTGGATTCGTCGGTCGGATTGGAGGCGGTGAATATGGGGATGCGTATAGGCCAGGGCTTCGATGCCCATCGTTTTGTGAGCGTTGACAGCGGCGACGGCGGTTGCGATGGTGATGGCCCGGCGACGGCGCGTGAGCTGTGGCTCGCCGGATTGCGTTGGGATGATGGGAGCGTTGCCATCGAAGGCGATTCGGACGGTGACGTGGCGGTGCACGCGCTGATCGACGCGTTCCTTGCCGCGTCCGGTCTGGGCGATATCGGTTCGCTGTTCGGTGTGGGGAAGGATTCGTGCGGCGCGGGCATGCATGGCGCCGACATGCTGCGCGACACCATCGATTATCTGCGTTCCCACGGATTCGTGCCGTGTTCGGCATCCGTCGCGATCATCGGCAACAGACCGAAGATCGGCCCGCGTCGCGCCGAAGCGGCAACCGTATTGTCCGATATCGCGGGATGCCCGGTTTCCGTGACCGCCACCACCACCGACCACATGGGCTTCACCGGCAGGGGCGAGGGCATCGCGGCCATCGCCAACGCGCTGGTGGACGACGCTCCGGTAAGAGACACCCTGGTGGAAGACGAATAGGAAGCCAGGGTAGGACCTGAACGGTGCCGCCGATACGTTGGCGGAGCCGATACACGAAAGGCCGTGGACGAATGAATCGCTCTCATTCGTCCACGGCCTTTCGTGTTGCCGGTCGTGTGCGTGCCGCCCGCGCGTAACCCTGTGCGGCAGCCCTCCTTCCCTTACTTGCGGGAGGCTTCCACGGCCTTCACGGCCTTCTCAAGCGAGGCGGTGTGGCTCTTGTACCACGAGATCTGATCGTTCAGCTTATCGGTGACCTCGTTGTACTCCCTCATGCTTTCGGCGGCGCACGCCATGTATTCCGGCGCCTGCGCCTCAAGCTCCTTGGCCAGCGCCTTGACGGTCTTCGGGTCCTTGACCTGATCGGCGGTGATGTCGCTTGCGTCGTTCGCATCGTTGTTCACGAGATTGTTGTACTCGTTCATGGCCACGCGCAGCGTGTCGGAGGTTTCCGCGCACTGCGCCTTCGCATTGGCGAAACGCTGCTTGTTCCACATGAACCAGCCGCCTGCGCACAGGCAGATCACCAGCGCCACGGCCACGATGATCACCAGCGCGTGATGGTTCGCCTTCTTCTCCTGAGCGTCCTGCCCGCCGTTCACATTCTTGGTGTTCTTGCTGTTCTTCTCGACGTCTGCCATCGCCGTCCTTTCTCTGTTCCGTTACTCCTGTTTCATCCGCCGCCCCACCCGGAATCAAGCCCTGATCGGGAAACGGCACAAGGGACACACCTTAGCAGAGTTCGCGGATTCGATGGCGTGCGGCGTGTGATGTCACGGCTCGTCGGCAGTCGGGGGTTCGCCTAGCGGCGGCGCCAGGCCTCGATGCCCTTGGCGATCGCCCAGAACAGTGTGGACAGGGTGACGATGATGAAACTCGGAGGAGCGGGGAACATCGCGGAGATCACCAGCCCGCCCCAAATAGCGGCGAGACACAGCAGTCCGGACACCACCATCGACCGGAACGGCGTGCCGGTGAGGATATTCGCGGTCGCGGCAGGCGTGATCACCAGCGCGAAGATGAGCAGCGTGCCCACGGCCGGCACTGCAATCGTGATCACCCCGGCCATAATCGCCATGAACGCCACGTTCATCACACCATTCGGCACGCCCTTGGCCTGCGCCACCTGCTCATCCAGGGAACTGAACAGCAGCGGACGGTAGATCACGGCAAGCACCGCGACCAGCAGCACGTCGAAAACAGCGAAACCGATGACCTGCCCGGTGGTGATCGTCAGAATCGAACCGAACAGGATCGACTGCATCTGCGAGGAGGCCGACGACGACAGTCGCGCGAAGAACAAGCCCAGACCGGTGGCGAACGCCAACACCGTGCCCGTGGCGATCTCACGCTCCGAAACACGCTTGCCCAACGCGCCGATCACCAAAGCGCCGGCCAACGCGAACACGCCCATGCCAAGGGACACGGGCAACCCGAGCAGCACCGCGCCCGTCGCGCCGGGCAGACCGATGTGCGCCAGCGCGTGCGCCGCGAACGTGGAATGGCGCACGATGGTGAAATAGCCCATCACGCCGGCGGCGAGCGCGATGCACAGGCCCGCGATGAAGGCGTTCGTCATGAACGGGGTGGTGAGCGTGTCCATCCAGTTCGGGTCGAAGCTGAAATCGATGTTGGTCATGAGGAGTCCTTGGTTTGCTGAATGAGTGACTGGATGAGTGGTTGGATGGGCGGTTGGACGAGTGGCGTGCGGCGGTGTCCACATACGTTGCGTTGGGCATGTCGCGCGTGTCGGAAACGCTGCGCGTGTCGTATCGCCGACTGTTCCGCGTTCGGATTCGCTTCGTCGTGAACACTACACGCGGCGTCTGCGCGGGTTATCGCGTTCCGCGCTCGCCATCGTGGCTGGCCTGCGTGTGCCGGTGCATGCGTGCGAGCTCGTCGGCGGTGTGCATGTCCTGGGTGCCGTCGTCCGGTTCGTCGGGGGTGGGGGTGACGAACATGTCGCCTTGGGGTGTGGTGACCACCTGCACGTTGGTGCCGTACAGGTGGGTGAGCAGCTTGGAATCGAGGACCTGGCGCATGTCGGCGTAGTGCGGGTGGCCGTCGAGCAGGTAGACGGCGCCGGTGAGGATAGGCAGCAGCATGTTGAGGTCGTGTGCGACCACTTGAATGGTCATGTCGAGTTCGCGGTTGAGCTGGTTGAGCAGATGTGCCACGGAACGTTGCGAGGCAAGGTCGAGGTTGGCGAGCGGCTCGTCGAGCATGAGCAGTTTCGGATCGGAGGCGATGGCCTGGGCGATGGCCACGCGCTGACGCAGGCCTCCGGAGAGTTCGGACAGGCGGAATTTCGCCTTGTCCGCGATGCCGACGAATTCCATGGCCTGGTAGGCTTTGGCGCGCTGGGCGCGGGTGGTGGGGTGCAGGCCGAATCGGGTGCCGGTGAGCCCCAGTAGCACCGATTGTTCGGCGGTGAGGTTCGATTCGATGTCGGCCGCGTAGTTCTGCGGGACGTAGCCGATGGACTTGTTGGCCTGTCCGGCCGGGACGCCGAGGACGGTCACGGTGCCGTGGGATAGGGGCAGCAGGCCGAGTTCCACTTTCATCATGGTGGTTTTGCCCGCGCCGTTCGTGCCGACGATAGCGGTCACCGATCCGGTGGGGATGGCGAAGGTGCCATGCTGCCAGATCGTGCGGTCGCCGCGTCTGACCGCGGCGTCGTTCAGTTCGATGGCATAGGCGGTCTGGTCTGACACGATTGCAGCTCCTTGGCATTGGCGTTCCTGAAGATTCGTATGCTTGGATTATCCCAAACGATGTTGACAATCGTTTTCAATAAGGGAGTGGTGGGGCGCGGAGGGGGAAGGACCCAAGGCTTTAAGGCGGTGACGGTTTCTTCTTGTTGGTGGTGGGGGCGGAGGTGAGGGATTCCGGATGACGTGAGTCGTGATGGCGTCTGGACGTTCGGGCGAACCCTGCGGAAGTTTTGACTGGTGGGCTGTCTGAGATTCACTGGAGGCCATCTCGCTTATATGTGGCAGATTTCACGGGCGCTGATGTGCTAGGTGGCTTATAGATGGCGTCCAATTCGCGAAACCCCGAGTATGAACGCTGGGGTTCCAAGGCGGATACTTGCGGTTTTCCGGATTACATGCCAGCTATAAGCCACCTAGTGAATTCCGGAAGCCGAGATCTGCCACATATAAGCGAGATAGCGGAAGTTGGCGGGGCGACAGTGGATATGGGTGGTGAGATATGGGTGGTGACGATGGTTCTTCACGGGGCGGGATACAGACATCTGTGGAAGTGGGCTTCTACGGACGAAGGCATCTGCGGGCACAGCCGGAACGAAAGGCATTGCTTGCTTCCCCGGAACGCCACCGGAACCGGGCGGCGGCATTCCGGGGAAGCGAACGCCGGCACGCCATCACCGCCTAACCGCATGGCTGCCGGCCGAACACCGTCAGAACGAATCGGCCGCCCCATGCGCCCCGTGCCGCTCCGCGCAAACAACATGCACAAACAACACGGCGGCGGCCGCTCCACACGAACCCGCATGGAATGGCCGCCGCCCATTCGACCAGCGTCAGCCGGCGCTAGTTCTTACCGTCGCCGGTAGTGCCGTCGCTCTTCGTATTGGCCTCGTTGTTGCCGCTCGCGCCGGTATCGCCGGAACCCGAGCACTTCCTGCTCTTGCCGCTCTTGGCGGAATCACCGGCGTCCTTTGAATCCGAAGCGCTACCCGAAGCGTCACCCGAGCCGGCATCCTTCGCATCGTCGCTCTTCGAATCGCCATCCGAATCGGCGTCAGACTCCGAACCGTCCGAACCGTCGCCATCCTCCACAGCACACCCGAACTCCGGGTCAACCGCCGTGGCAATACCATCAACCAACGCCGAAATCCAGTCAGTCAACGACTCATACTCCTTCGGCATCTGCTCACTCACATCCACCACCGGCACCTCCGCCTTACGCGCGGTACCCGTCAACATATTCGTCGCATCCGAAGCCTCCTGCGGATTATTCACTAACATGGAAGCTTTCTTGCCCTCCAACAACTCCTGGAACTCCTGCAAATCACCCGGCGCGACCTCGCCGCCGTTCATCACCGCCTGCAGATACCCCTGAGGAGTCACATCCTTCAACCCCATATCAGACATCAGATAATACGCAACCGACTCAGTCGCCGCATACGCAGCCTTCCCATGCCCCTCCGCGAACTTCCGCATCGTCTCATCCAACGCCTTCTCCTGCTGCTGCCACTGCTTCAACCGCTTCTTGAACGCAGCCTTCTTCGCAGGGCGTGCCTTCGAAAACGCCGCCGTCAACTCCTGCGCCATACTCGAACGGGCGTCCTTCGAAAACCACAGATGCGGATCGTCGCCTTTCGTCGCTCCCACGGTCTGCCCAGCTGAAACCACCGTCACATTACGAGACAACGACTTCGTAGCCCACGAATCATAATCCGCGCCATTGGCCACCACGATCTCCGCCTTACCCAACGCCCGCAAATCCGATGTCTTCGGCTCAAAATCATGCGCATCCACACCAGTCGACGCCAAAACCGACGTCACCCTCACATCATCGCCGCCGATCTGCGCAGCCAACGACCCCCACTGGTTGATCGACGACACCACCGTAATCACACCAGTCTTCTCCACCACCTTAGGCTGAGGATCCGTGGTAGTGCGCCGATTGCCGAAACCACATGCAGCGCTCGCCAGCAGCACTGCGGAGGCGAGCAGTATTGCGGCCCCCTTGCGTATTGCGCGATTCGTTTGCATGGTCACATTCCGCCTTTCTCGTGGCCGTACGTCGAAACAGCCGCTACGATATCCTATCGTAGCGCCCCGCGAACGCGGGTGCGGAAACGACAGAAGAGGGAAGGCGCATGTCCATGAAACTCGACGGCAAGGCAGTGTCCGCACAGATTAAGGATGATTTGCGCGAGCGTGTGGCGAACCTGAAGCGGCAGGGGGCCACGCCGGGCCTTGGAACGCTGCTGGTGGGCAACGACCCCGGTTCGGTCAAATATGTTGCCGGCAAGCACTCCGATTGCGAGGAGGTCGGCATCCGTTCGATCAAACGCGAACTGCCGGAGGATGCGACGTTCGACCAGATCGCGCAGGCCGTGCGCGAACTGAACGATGATCCGGAATGCACCGGGTTCATCGTGCAGATGCCACTGCCGAAGGGGATCGATACGAACGCGATCATCGGCATGATCGACCCGGCTAAGGACGCGGATGGCATGCACCCATACAATCTGGGCGAACTGGTGCTGCATGTGCGTGGGGACGTGTCCACGCCGCTGCCGTGCACGCCGCGCGGCATCATCGAATTGTTCAAGGCGTACGGCATCGATCTTGACGGCAAGGAGGTGTGCGTGCTTGGGCGTGGCATCACCGTCGGGCGTACGATCGGTCTGCTACTCGCCAGCCGTGGTGTGAACGCCACGGTGACTCTGTGCCACACCGGTACTAAGGACGTGCATAAGCATATGCGCAGGGCGGACGTGATCGTGGCGGCCATGGGCGTTGCGGGATTCGTCAAGCCGGAGGATGTGAAGGACGGTGCCGTTCTGGTAGACGTGGGTGTGAGCCGCGTGTTCGATGAGGAAGCCGGCCGCTACCGTATCAAGGGCGATGTTGACAAGGCCTGTTACGAGAAAAGCGCCGCGTACACGCCGAATCCGGGCGGCGTGGGGCCGATGACCCGAGCCATGCTGCTGGCCAATGTCGTGGAGGCCGCCGAACGGCAGGTTGCGGCACGCGCATGAAAGGTGCGACACGCCTAGAATTTTGGGGCTGGGTGCCTGTAGACTGAATATCTGTGTGTGCACGCGGGATTATGTCTGCATGGCACCTGTTCGTGCGTACAGCCAAAACTGAATATCGAGTAATATCCACCAACTATAAGAAACCATTTATTTATATGGCACAGAACAATAACGAAGTCGCCAAGGTCGCCATCAACGACATCGGCACCGAAGAGGACTTCATCAAGGCAGTCGATTCCACCATCAAGAACTTCGACGATGGTGATCTGGTTGAAGGTACCGTCGTTAAGATCGATCACGACGAGGTGCTCCTGGATATCGGCTACAAGACCGAAGGTGTGATTCCTTCCCGCGAACTTTCCATCAAGAAGGACGTGGATCCGGACGAGGTCGTCGAGGTCGGCGACACCGTCGAGGCCCTTGTCGTCACCAAGGAAGACAAGGAAGGCCGTCTGATTCTTTCCAAGAAGCGTGCACAGTACGAGCGCGCTTGGGGCGATATCGAGAAGATCAAGGAAGCCGATGGTGTCGTCGAGGGCACTGTCATCGAAGCTGTCAAGGGCGGCCTGATCGTCGACATCGGTCTGCGTGGCTTCCTGCCGGCATCCCTGGTCGAAATGCGTCGCGTGCGCGACCTGTCCCCGTACATCGGCCAGAAGATCGAAGCCAAGATCCTCGAGCTCGACAAGAACCGCAACAACGTCGTTCTGTCCCGTCGCCAGTACCTGGAAGAGACCCAGTCCGAAGTTCGCGAGACCTTCCTCTCCCAGCTCAAGAAGGGCCAGATCCGCGAAGGCGTCGTGTCCTCCATCGTCAACTTCGGCGCGTTCGTCGATCTCGGTGGTGTTGACGGCCTGATCCACGTTTCCGAGCTTTCCTGGAAGCACATCGATCACCCGTCTGAGGTCGTCAAGGTCGGCGACAAGGTCACCGTCGAGGTGCTCGACGTCGATCTCGACCGTGAGCGCATCTCCCTGTCCCTGAAGGCGACCCAGGAGGATCCGTGGCAGCGCTTCGCTCGCACCCACGTTCCCGGCCAGATCGTCAAGGGCAAGGTCACCAAGATCGTCCAGTTCGGCGTGTTCATCTCCGTCGAAGACGGCATCGAGGGCCTGGTGCACATCTCCGAGCTCGCCAACCGTCACGTCGAGAACCCGGAGACCGTGGTCAAGCCGGGCGAGACCGTGTTCGTCAAGGTGATCGACGTCGATCTCGATCGTCGCCGCATCTCCCTGTCCCTCAAGCAGGCCAACGACTCCGTTGACCCGGCTTCCGAGGACTTCGATCCGGCTCTGTACGGCATGCCGGCAGAGTACGACGAGGAGGGCAACTACAAGTACCCCGAAGGCTTCGACCCGAACACCAACGAGTGGCTCGCCGGTTACGAGAAGCAGCGTGAAGAGTGGGAATCCCAGTATGCCGCTGCTCACGACCTGTGGGAAGAGCACAAGGAGTTCGTGGCCAAGGAACTCGAGCACGCGGAGGAATCCGCCGCTGCCGACGGCCAGGCTGCCAAGGAAGAGAAGGTCGAAGAGGTGTCCAACTACTCCTCCGAGAGCACTTCCAACGGCACCCTCGCCGATTCCGATCAGCTCGCCGCCCTGCGCGACAAGCTGCTCGGCGAGTGAGCTGACAGCAGTCATTAAGGCTGTACCTGCCAATTAAGTTGCAACATCAGCTTTGAGCTGAACGAGGCCCGACCGGTTATCCGGCCGGGCCTCGTTGCGTTTGGTTGTTCATTTGCGGCGTGTGCTGCGGTGTGTTGCGTAGCAGGGGAACGGCTTGATGTGAGCCCGCGGCGCGTTATGTTCCGTAGGCTTGAGGCGCGGTACGATACCTGTGTGAACGCTATGAGAATCGGATTGACCGGCGGCATCGCCGCGGGGAAAAGCACGGTCGCCGCGCGTCTGCGTGACTTGGGCGCGTGTGTGATCGACTATGATGCACTGGCCCGCGCCGTGGTCGCACCCGGGGGAGCGTCGCTGCCCTTGATCGTCCAGACGTTCGGCGAAGCCGCCCTGAACGCGGACGGCACCCTGAACCGGGCGTGGCTCGCCGAACACGTGTTTGGTCCATCTGCCGAACCGGGTGCGCGCGAACGACTCGATGCCATCGAACACCCGCTCATCTACCGTGAGGCGGAACGTCTCGAACAGGCGGAATCGGACGAACATCCGCATGCGGTCATCGTGCATGACGTCCCGCTGCTCGCCGAAGTCATCGGCACCATCCCGTTCCGTTTCGACCATATCGTCACCGTCGAAGCGCCCGAGGAGACGCGCATCACCCGCATGATCGAAACGCGTGGCATGACGCGCGACCAGGCATGCGACCGCATCAGACATCAATCCAGCGCAGCGCAGCGCCTCGCCATCGCAAGCGACGTCATCGACTCGTCGCAACCATTGGAACAAATGTTCGAACAGGTTGATAGGCTATATGCTCAGTGGAATAACGCGTAACGGTTCGGCAAAGGGGTCATGATGGGATTCAACATCGAACGCACGAATAAGCCGTTTGTGGTCAAATCGCCGTACAAGCCGAGCGGCGACCAGCCCAAGGCCATCGAGGAACTCGCCACCCGCATCGAGAACGGCGAGAACGACGTGGTGCTCATGGGCGCCACGGGCACCGGCAAAACCGCCACCACCGCGTGGCTGATCGAACGGCTGCAACGCCCGACGCTCATCATCGAACCGAACAAGACCCTGGCCGCGCAGCTGTGCGCCGAATTCCGCGAGCTCATGCCCGACAACGCGGTGAGCTATTTCGTCAGCTACTACGACTACTACCAGCCGGAAGCCTACATTCCGCAGACTGATACGTATATCGAGAAGGATTCCAACATCAACGACGATGTGGAGCGTCTGCGCCATGCGGCCACCGCGAACCTGCTCACGAGGCGTGACTGCGTGGTCGTGGCCACCGTCAGCTGCATTTACGGTTTGGGTACGCCAGAGGAGTATGCGGGGCGCATGCTGTTCCTGAGGGAAGGCGACCAGATCGAGCGCGACGATTTGTTGCGTCGCTTCGTGGACATGCAGTACAAGCGCAACGACATCGCGTTCACGCGCGGTACGTTCCGTGTGCGCGGCGACACCGTCGAAATCATCCCCGTATACGAGGAACTGGCCATCCGCATCGAATTCTTCGGCGACGAGATCGACCGTATTTCCACATTGCACCCGTTGACGGGCGACGTGATCGCCCACGAGAGCGAAGTGCATATCTTCCCGGCATCGCATTACGTGGCTGGGCCGGAACGCATGGCCCGTGCGCTGAAAAGCATCCGCGCCGAGCTCGATGACCGCGTGGCCGAGTTGAAGAAGCAGGGCAAGGATCTGGAAGCCCAGCGTCTTTCCATGAGGACCACCTACGATCTGGAAATGCTGACCCAGGTAGGCGTGTGCTCGGGCGTGGAGAACTATTCGAGGCATTTCGACGGCCGTGCGCCGGGCACGCCGCCGCATACGCTGCTCGACTTCTTCCCCGACGATTTCCTGCTGGTCATTGACGAATCGCATGTCACCGTGCCGCAGATCGGCGCGATGTACGAGGGTGACGCGTCCCGTAAGCGCACGCTGGTCGAACATGGGTTCCGTTTGCCGTCGGCGATGGACAATAGGCCGTTGAAATGGCCGGAATTCCTGCAGAGGGTCGGGCAGACCGTGTACCTGTCCGCCACGCCGGGCGACTATGAGATGGGGCTTTCCGACGGGGTGGTCGAGCAGATCATCCGCCCGACCGGTCTGGTCGACCCGAAGATCGAAGTGCGGCCCGTCGAAGGGCAGGTCGACGATCTGCTGGGCGAGATCAAGGCGCGTGTGGAGCGCAACGAGCGTGCGCTGGTCACCACGCTCACCAAGAAGATGGCCGAGGACCTGACGGATTATCTGCTGGAACGCGGCATCAAGGTGGAATACCTGCATTCGGATGTGGATACGCTGCGCCGTGTGGAGCTGCTGCGTATGCTGCGCGAAGGCAAGATCGACGTGATCGTCGGCATCAACCTGCTGCGTGAGGGTCTTGATCTGCCGGAGGTTTCGCTGGTGGCGATCCTCGACGCGGATAAGGAAGGATTCCTGCGTTCCTACCGGTCACTGATCCAGACCATCGGCCGTGCCGCGCGAAACGTGGACGGCACCGTGCTCATGTATGCGGACAACATCACCGAAGCCATGCATGAGGCCATCGATGAGACGAATCGACGCCGTGAGATCCAGATCGCCTACAACAAGGAGCATGGCATTGACCCGAAGCCGTTGATCAAGAAGATCAGCGACGTGAACGACATGCTCGCCAAGGAGGATGTGGATACGCAGACGTTGCTCGAAGGCGGTTACCGCAATGCGGGCAAGGCCGGCAACACGCATCTCGGCGTGCCAGTTCTGGACGAGGACGAGGCGAACAAGCGCCATGAGGAGATTCTCAAGGCCGGCCTGCCCGCACAGGACTTGGCGGGGCTGATCCGCCAGCTTTCCGAACAGATGCATACTGCCGCCGAGCAGTTGCAGTTCGAGCTTGCAGCGCGTCTTCGCGATGAGATCCGCGACTTGAAGAAGGAGCTTCGCCAGATGACGGAAGCCAATAAGTAAGGTTCGGATAGGGCGGGTGGAAGAACGTGGGCTGGGCACAGACTCGGCGAGCATAGGGCAAGCGCGGCGGCATGCAAGTATGTTTCTCCGATTGCGGAGCGCGATGCGTGCCGTCACCGCCAGCCCGTACCATGGTGAGCATGGCTGAAACCCCTCTTGCTTTTGAAATCGCCACATTCGTGGTGCTCGCATTGTTCTTCGTGGTCGATCTTTTCATTATCGGACGTAAACCACACGTCCCCTCCACCAAGGAGTGCGTGCGGCATATCGCATTCTTCATCGTCATGGCGCTGATTTTCGGAGGGCTGATCTGGGCGTTCGCTGGTTCCAAACCTGCCATTGAATTCTATTCCGGTTGGCTCACCGAATATTCGCTGTCCATCGATAACCTGTTCGTGTTCGTCATCATCATGTCGAACTTCGCCGTGCCCAAGCAGATTCAGAAGTACGTGCTGAGCGTGGGCATCACCTTCGCGCTGATCTTCCGCGGCGTGTTCATCCTCATCGGTTCGGCGCTGATCAGCCGTTTCACTTGGGTGTTCTTCATTTTCGGCGCGTTCCTCATCTACACCGCCATCAAGCTCGTCGTGGGCGATGACGATGACGACGAGTACAAGGAGAACGGCGTGATCCGCATGCTGCGCAAGGTCGTGCGCATCAGCGACGAATACGATGGGGAGAAGCTGCGCACCACGCGTGACGGCGTGCGCTACTGGACCCCGATGATGATCGTGTTCCTCGCCATCGGCACCACCGATGTCATGTTCGCCTTCGATTCGATCCCCGCGATCTTCGGCCTGACCAAGGACCCGTTCATCGTGTTCACCTCCAACGTGTTCGCGCTGCTCGGCTTGCAGCAGCTGTACTTCCTGCTCGGCGCGCTACTCGACAAGCTCGTGTATCTGCCTGCCGGCCTGTCCGTCGTGCTGGGCTTTATCGGCGTGAAGCTGGTGCTGGAGGCGCTGCATGAGAACTCGTTGCCGTTCATCAACGGTGGCCAGCCGGTCGCCTGGGCGCCGGAGATTCCCACGTGGGTGTCGCTGGCCGTGATCGTTGTGGCGATCGGAGGCGCGGCGTTGCTGTCCGTGATGAAGATGAGGCAGCTTGACGCGGCTTCCAAGGGAGCCAAGGAAGTCAAGGGAGCCAAGGAAGCGTAGGTTTTTCGCTTTCGCGCTTTTCGGGCGGGTCCGCGTGGGCGGGCCCGCCTTTTCGTATGTGTGGGACGTTATTCGCGGTTGCGTGAGGCTATATGCGCGGCTTTTTGCGGGCGATGTCGACGGTGATATCGACGGATATGCCGTGACGAATTCGAAACGGGCATGCATGCGTAATTCGTATCAATAGGTCGAGGAATATGCGTTCGGCGAAATGGGTGAGGGGAGTGATGGACGTCAAATAAATACTGGACGAATGTTAAGGAAATGTCTATTGAATAGCGACGGAATGGCGGATGAATAGTCGATGGACTTCGTTTGCCGTGGATTTTGGACGCGGGGAAGCCGTTGCCTGCAAGTAGCGTACGGTGTTTGGTGAATCGTTGGAATAATTGGGAAACGCCGTATCGACGGCGAATATGCATATAATTGTTAGCGCTAACATAAAAATTGGATAAAACGGTGTTTGCCACAAAACACGCGAGTAAACTTGCGCGAGGAAGACAAGGTTGTCACCTTGTCCGTTGCAATAACCGCAGTAGTTAAGGAAAAGGCATATGCGTAAAGCCAAGATCGTAGATACCATCGGTCCCGCCACCGAAACCCTCGAAGGTATCACCAGCCTCGTCGAAGCTGGCATGGACGTGGCTCGTCTGAACCGCTCCCACGGCACCCCGGAGGATCACCTCAAGGTGTACAACAACCTGCGTGCGGCTTCCAAGGCTACCGGCCGCAACGTTGCGGCCCTCGTCGACCTGCAGGGTCCGAAGATCCGTTGCGGTTGGTTCAAGAAGAACGCCGAAGGCGAGGACAAGGTCCAGCTGACCGAAGGCCAGGAATTCATCATCACCACCGACGACATCGAAGGCGACGAGCACATCACCTCCACCACCTTCAAGGGTCTGCCGGGCGACTGCCACGCCGGTGATCCGATCCTGATCGACGACGGCAAGGTCCGTCTGGAAGTCACCAAGGTCGAAGGCAACAACGTGCACACCAAGGTCATCGTGGCAGGCCCCGTGTCCAGCCACAAGGGCATCAACCTGCCGGGTGTCGCCGTGTCCCTGCCGGCTCTGACCGAGAAGGACGAAGAGGATCTGCGTTGGGCCATCCGCACCGGCGCCGACATCATCGCCATGTCCTTCGTGCGTTTCGCCACCGACATCGACCGCGCCCATGAGATCATGGACGAGGAAGGTCGTCGCATCCCGGTCGTCGCCAAGATCGAGAAGCCGCAGGCTCTGGAGAACCTCGAAGAGATCGTGAAGGCCTTCGACGGCATCATGGTCGCTCGCGGTGATATGGCCGTCGAGTGCCCGCTCGAAGAGGTCCCGCTGGCTACCAAGCGCTGCATCGAGCTGGCCCGCCAGTATGCCAAGCCGGTCATCGTCGCCACCGAGGTCCTGGGCTCCATGGTGAACTCCCCGGTCCCGACCCGTGCAGAGGCTTCCGACTGCGCCAACGCCGTGCTCGACGGCGCCGACGCCACCATGACCTCCAACGAGACCGCCGTCGGCAAGTACCCGGCAGTCACCGTGAACACCATGTCCCGCATCTCCAACTACGCCACCGAGCACGGCTTCGACCGCATCCCGAAGCTGAGCGATCTGGACATGTCCTCCACCGGCGCCGTTTCCTCCGCCGCCGTGAATCTGGCCTACAAGCTGAACGCCAAGGCCATCGTCGCCTACACCCAGACCGGTTCCACCGTGCACCGCGTCTCCCGTGAGCGTCCGTCCGTCCCGATCTTCGGCATCACCAACAACGAGCACACCTACCACTGGCTGGCTTTGAGCTGGGGCACCGAATCCTTCCTGATCGACGAGGACTACCACGACAAGTCCCGCCGTGACCTGATGGAATTCACCGACAATATCCTGAAGGAAGCCGGCAAGGTCACCGATGGCGACAAGATCGTCGTGCTGAGCTCCGCTCAGGGCGAGCACCAGCCGGGCAGCACCGACAGCATCTACGTGCACACCGTCGGCGCCAGCCAGGAGTGAACGCGAATTGTGCCATACGGCATGACGTCGCGGTGTTGCAATAACCGTGACGATGTGATGCGATAACGCCTCACAAACGCATAATGCGGGTGCCCATCTTCTCGTTAGGGGAGATGGGCACCCGCATTATGCGTTGCATTCCGGTTATGCATATGCGATTGCTTTGCGTTTGCGCTGTGTTTGCGCTGTGTTTGCGTCTCCACACCGCCCGTTACGAATCGCACGGTGACGATGCTGCAGGCCATGCCGGCCGTTGCGGATTCCGACTGAATCGTATGCCGGAAATCAAGCGTCGGAATCAGTTGTCGGAATCAGGCGAATCATGATGGTCCAGCAGACCATCATGCAGACTCAGCAGCGCGACCAGCGACTTCGCATCGAGAATCGTGCCATTGACGACCAGCTGATGCGCCTCCTCCGGCGTCACCAATCGCAAGCCCGGACGCGGCGTTTCAGGGCCGAAATCCGAGATCTGCGTGGGAGTGAGATCGGTCGCATAGAACAGCGACGTGTACTGGGTGGAATAACCGGGCATATCCATGATGCGCGAGAACTGCTGGATCTTTCCGGCTTTGAAACCGGCCTCCTCCTCCAACTTCCGACGGGCGATATCCATAGGGCGATCCGTATGGGACGTGCCATGCCCGCCGGGAATCTCCAGCGTCCACCGATGGGTGGAAAGACGATACTGTTCGACCAACGGAATCCTGCCGTCGTTGGTGATGGCGAGCACCCCTACCGTGTCGCCGTGCTTCACATGGATGAAATCGCGTTCGAAAGGCTTGCCAGCCAACGAGTCGAACGCCACATGATCGATGTTGAAACAATGTGTCTGCAGAATCACCTTGCGTGACATTTCCTGAACCGGGGCGGTGCGCCACGGGTCGAATCGCCGATGTGTCTTGTTGCTCATACGATCCTCCTTGCGTGAGCGAACACTTCCATTCTACGGGTGAAACGGTTGCAGGCATTGTGAAGTAATGTGAACGGTTCTGTTTCAGCGGGGACGTGGCCGGGGTGCAGCGGGGAGCGGCTGCGGACGGACGGTGATGCGCGGTAGGCGAAAGCCGGAGTCTTGGCCGGGAGCGCCGGAGACGCGACGGGCGCGTTGTTATAACATTGTCAGCATGCTCCGGCGGTTTTATGCTGAAATCATCGGTGCCGTTCGACGTTGAGCGACGCACGGTCTACTCCTTCCCGCATAACCCATATCCGCACCCATATCCACACTCAGATTTCGCAAGGAGCGTGACGGCCATGCGACATTTCTCACGCGGAATGCGACGTATGCCGTGGCGTTGCGACGGTATGGCCACACGATGCGCGGTTCTCGTGCTGGTCCTGCAATTCCTTATGTTGTCCGCCTGTACGCAACGCGCGAACATCGTGAAATTCTCCGACGTCGATCTGACGGATGTGGCGATCGCGATTTCGATGAACTATCAGGTACGGAAAATCGACATCGCGGAGCAGAGGGCCGCCCAAGAGCGGGACAACCAGCTGCAGCTCGTATGGTATACCCCCGACCTCACGAATGTGACCACCGTCAACACGAATCGGATGCACGCCATCGCCTCATGCGACGGGCAAGTGTACGGCATCAGGCGGGAAACTCCGGTTCTCGACGACGATTTTCGGCTGAGCCTCGTCGCGCTCACGCCAGACAAGCCTGTTCGGAAAACCGTGTCCGTCAACAATGAGAACCCCAGCTTCGAAGTGCATGATGCGCCCAACGGAGTACCTTGCGCGGCGGGAAGAATATTACTGCTTGAGAGTCTGATCAGTGACCCCGACGAGTCGTTCATTCCCGATGACGAGCCTGGCGACGAGCCCGATGACGAACCCGGCGGATTGCCGCCGCTCAACGCCACGTCCACTTTCAGGGCCGTCATAAAGTGGTGGGATGTCAAAACAGGTGATATTCAGACCATACCCGTTCGTTACCCGGATGGTACGGAACTGGGCGGCGAACGCATCATGGGATTTGAGTATGATCCGTACTGTCTTGATCAGGACGGGCGGATGCTTGTTGTTGATTCGCGGACGGGAACATTGCGAGCCGTCGATTCGCGGACGGGAACGATACTGCAGCAAATACAACCGGCGCTCATCGAAAAGGAAAACAACGGCCACTTCTATCTCCGGGCCACGCGCGACTACGCGTTCCTGTTCTTCAACGCGGTAAGCATCGGCTCATACCTTCCGAAGCTGTTCGTCTACAGGCTCCATGATTTGAAGCCGGTGGCGGATATCACGTTCAGCCCGGCGCTGATACAGCTGATCGATAACGAGCCGAACCTGCATTTCACTGAGTTCGTGCCCAATCCAGCGATTGTGTTCTGAGGTGTATGGTGCCGGGGCGGGAGTATGGCTGTGGGCGGTGGCTCGATGGGATGGGGGGATGGGTGGCTGGTGAGGGAATGCGGGTGACTGTGGGAGACTGCGGTGAGCAGCTGTGATTGGGATGGCGGATGAGGTGCTGAATCGGGTATTGGATTGGATGCTGGCTCGGATGCTGGCAACACGGCGTTGGAATTAATCCGGATTGTGTTGTATACTGCTCAAGGTTCAGATACGCCCCTGTATCCCAATTGGTAGAGGAAGCAGCCTCAAAATCTGCGCAGTGTGGGTTCGAGTCCCACCGGGGGCACCGATTCGACGAACAGCCGCGGCCGGGTATTTTCCGCCGCGGCTTTTTCGTTTTGGGTGCTGCATTACCGTTGCATTAGTCGGGAGGAAACGTTGCTCGGCGCGGGGCGTAGTCGGATGGCGGTCTTTGCCATGCTCGGTTTTCGTGCCGAACGGGTAAGGTTGTGAAGAGTCCGGGTCAGCTATCGTGAACGCATCCCCGTACCTTAACCCGTACGGACGTGAGTGGGCGTTGTAGGCCAGTAGTCGGCCGAAACACTGGAATGTGTGATTGCGTATCCTCATCAAGAGGCTTTGTCCTGTAGCCGACAGTAACGAATGGCTCGGGTTTGATGGGGAAAGCGGCTGATTGTTGCTTTTCCTTTTTCTTATGGAAACTCCTGATGACCAGCGGTCGGTTCTTGAGAACACGGAAAGCGACCGTTACCACGAGATAATCCTGAAGGTGCGGCCGGGCGCCTGCTCGACCACACTATAATCAAATTCAACCGCAATGATGTTAAACGCATCCGATAGAAGGGGGCGGTCGTGAACGAACCTGAAGATGGCATGATTATCCGTGACACATTCGAGTTGTCAGATTTCGTCAACTGGCTACGACGTTCGACCCGTGACCGGATCTGCATACTTGTCTCCGAACGCAAGAACGGACAACCGCTGATCCCAATCAAGCATATTCGTTCCGCAGTCAACGGTCGCGCCCTCGTCGTCGAACTACCCAATCATCTGCAATCCACATCCCGCACAATGCTGGACACCGTCAATCCCTACCTCGGCGCCTCCCGCATCTTCCCGCCCGGCGATTCCTGGTGCACTGATTTCACTCTCGTCCCGTTTATACAACCGCAGCTCACTGAGGATGAATATCTGCGTCAAATCAGCGATTGTATTGACGCCATCGAGCGCCCGCGCGTCGCGCGAACGGAACCGGCGGAGGATTCGTCTCCCTCGGAAGAGACCAGTCTCGCCGATGTTCGTGTCCGCGAGGACATGAAATGGTATCTCATTGATGAAACGCATGTTGACGAATGCGTCGGGTCCATTCTTTCCATGAACCGTGACATTCCGGTGATTCTGGTCTCGAAGTCTCCATGGTATTCCAAACCGTTCATTGATGTGGAAGCGCTGGCAGAGGCCGTGGGTGATGGGGCGATCATCTTCGAAATCAAGGATGAGGCTACGAGCAGACTGCTTTACGACAAGCTGCCTCATTGGGCTCGGGCGTACCATGGGGCGGTCAGATTCATTCCGTTCGACGCCATGGACGCTAATGGTGCCGGAACGAAACTGTGCAGAATCCGCGGTGTCGCGGAAAGCAAGCAGACAGTGGAAGAGCTCGTTGACAGGGTCAATGAGGATCTGTCGTCGAGTGAATACGACAGTTACGGGCTCGATGAATCCGAAACCGACGAAGACTCTGGCAAGAATCGGGGCGTTGCCAACACTGAAAGTGTCGGAACCGAAGACTCCGACAGCGGTAAAACCGATTCCGCATCAGCGGTTCCCAAGAAAAAGCAGGAAAGAAGCTGCGGCTTCTGGAAGCAGGTCGCGCATACGAATGCCTCGGCAACGAAGGCGACGGGAGATATGGTCGAGGCTTATGTGAAGATGATTCTCGAAGGTGATGTTCCCTACGTGCAGATTCCCGGCGAGATGAAATTCCGTAAGGTGAACGTGGCCGGCTTGACACGTGAAGTCGCCGAAGCCTTCGTGAACGCGGGATACGAACCGGAACCGGGCGAAGGGCGCATGTATCCGAGCGACTGGATCCTCTGCGCGGGCCAGCATGTGCGAGGCTGGCTTGATGGCCCCGATGGTTTCATATTGGATGCCGATTGGGTCGCAGCGCAACAGGCGTTGCGGCACTACACGTCCGGGAAAATAGTTGCCGGCGTGGTCACCTTCGTATGTGACGACATGTTCAAACTGATGCTCTACCCGGGGATCGGAGACAATCCGCCTGTAGAAGTGACGATCCAACGCGCCGATTTCCTTTCCGGAACACACATCGCACCAGATACGGACCTGCGTCCCGTGCTGCACAAAGGTCAGGCCATCGCGGTAAAAATCATCTCGCGTGAACGGCGTGACATCCTTCCGGACGACGAATGGCTATGCGCGCTACCATCCCAAAATGAAACCGAAGTAGTGGAGGAACCGCCAAGCTTGCTGCCCGACGGTCCAAGCTGGCTTTGGATCAATCCCAAACTTATTGCCACCATCCCGCACAAGGGAAAGGAAAACAAACAATCCGGCGGCAGCAATCCATTCGCATATATGCCGTTCATGCGATCCAAACAAACGCTCACAGCGGTCCCGTTCAAGGACCTTCTCGAATCAACGGCAACACTGGCCTCCGCGCACGAAACAATGCGCACGCTATACGAGCAGCTCGCAGACAGCCAGCAAAGAAACGAAAAACTCGAACAGGAAAACAAGCGACTCAACGGCAAAAACCAGAAACTCAGAGAGCAAAGCAAAGGAGCAGCAAAAATGCTAGACGATACCAACCCGATTACCTCATTCGAAGGGCACTTCGACACCTTGCAGGAAGAACTCGACTGGATGATACGAGCTCAGTCTCTTTTGCAATTCACCACAGCGGAGCGAGCCAAACGACCACTGGACGACTGGTCATATGGCCCGAACTTCTTTGATTCGCTACGCGAATGCGAACACGGCAACATGTCACACGCATCACTGATACGCACAATGGTGTTCGTCCTCATGGGCAATGAGGCGACGCAAAAAGGCCTGCAACAGCATCGACTCCGCGAAGGGCGCGGCGGCGATGACGCGGACCGCTTGGACGAGGAAGGCAACGTGATCTACAGAGTGACGGTGCACGGACAATATCGCCTGCACTACACGCGAGACGCTGTCAACCACGTGAAATTCCTATCCGTCAACACCCATGACGAATTACTGAGATGACCAACTGCATGCGCCGGTGGGCTTGACTCTCCGCCAAACAGAGGGACTCAAACCTACCGCCGCAGCCACTCCTGATCATCAAGCTTGTCCAACGCCCGCAGCAACGAATCAACATGCCCCTTCGCACGCACGTTGTACCGGGCGACACGAATCACACCCTCACCATCAATCACGAAAGTCGAACGGATCACACCCTCACGAACCTTGCCATACAACTTCTTCTCACCATACGCACCATACAAACGATGCGCGGTCAGATCAGGATCCGACAACAGTGGGAACGTCAGATGATCGCGCTCGCGGAATCGGACGAGCTTGTCCAATCGGTCCTTCGATACGCCGAACACGGTGAATCCGCGGGAGGAGAGGCGTGCGAGATTGTCACGGAAGTCGCATGCTTCGGTGGTGCAGCCGGGGGTCATCGCCGCCGGGTAGAAATACAGGATGATGTTCTTGCCATGCAATGCGGAAAGTGTGACGGTGTCGCCGGTGTCGGAGGGGAGTGTGAAATCCGGTGCCGCTTGGCCTGCTTCGAGTCGCGCGGGAGCGGGAACGGGTGCGGATTGGGTTGCTGGGGTTGTTGGCGGACTAATGCCGGTCATGATCGTCTCCTTGCTGTTCCTTGAGTCGCGGGTGACGGTTGAACGGCGGTTAAGCGGCGGTTAAGCGGCGCGATGATTCGTTTGTCACATCAGGCGTCCGCAATCAGGCGTCATCCGTTAGCTAACAACAGCGACAGCTGTGTTTTAACGCTAATGATAGCCATGCTTTTGAAATTATCGAGAAGAAAACATAGGGATATGTAGCTGAGTATCATGACGGCACCGCAGATGACGGGGTGGCTACTGAGTCCTTGGCCGATGCTCAGAAGGGCTTTGCGGATATGCGAGGGCTCCTTGCTGGTGGTTCGGCTTTCGCCTTCCATGATTGATGCCAGCCTCTCATAGGCTGGAAGGAGCTCTTTCCTCCTGTACACCCGGAGTATGTCGATCAGAAGCAATATCGCGAATGCGGCGAGGATGACCGTGATATAGCTGAAGACTATGTCGACTTGGTTTTCCAGTTCCTGCTTCAACTTGGGAATCAATGCTTTCTGCTGGGCGATGAGTTCGCCCCTGGATTCACCGGCTTGTTGCATCTTCGCCATGAGATCCCGTAAAAGACGAGGTCGCGCCATTCATGTGCGTCCGCCAGATTGTGATTCCATGTCATAGTGCATACACGGGCATAGAACTCTGATACCAGAACGCTAATTACTATACAATTCCAGTTCTTTTGACTAGTTTTCATATATTCAAAGGTGCGAAACCGCATACGTGGTTTTCATGGATTGCGTGAATATGCTTACAGTGAACATCGCGAGCGTTGAATACTGTTTGTCTGTTTGCGATGCCATCGCCAGCGCGTGGTAGGGTGTCGGGCATGACTGAGGTGTTGGCTACCGAACGTTTGACCCTGCGTCCCTGGAAGGTCGGGGATGCCGATGAGACACGCGTCTTGTTCTCGTTGGCTTCCAATCCACATATCGGTCCGAGGGCGGGTTGGCCGGCGCATCGCAGTGTTGGGGATAGTGCTGCGATCATTCGCGGTGTGCTCTCTACCGATGAAACCTATGCGGTCGTGCTTTCCGCGACCGGCGAGCCGGTAGGCAGCATCGGACTCAAGCCGTTGTCCGGCATCATCGCACCCAGCGCCGAGGAGAACCGGGGTGCGTTGGAGATCGGTTACTGGATTGGTGAACCGTACTGGGGTAGGGGATTGGTTCCCGAAGCAGCCCGGGAGCTGATGCGGTACGGGTTCGAGGATTTGGGGCTCGAAGCGATCTGGGGTACGCACGACGTAAACAACAAGCAGTCTTCGCGGGTGATGGACAAGCTCGGTCTGCGAATCGTGCGCACGCGTGACCATGTGTATTTCCCACTGATCGACGAATACCATGACGAGGCGATCCGTCGTATCACGCGTGCCCAATGGGAGCATGAGCGCTGAACGTCCCATCGACCACATCGAGGCACTGATCTACGCACCCAAATGCGTGACGTGATCGAGGTAACAGCGCAACGCCAGCTTGTATTTGTCCCAGTCCTCTGCCGGATTGGGCACATTGATGTTGGCATCCATCGCGTCGATCACATAATGCAGGTACAGCAGGTAGTGGCGTGCACAAAGCTGCTTCTCGTAATGCACATTCAAGTCGTCGCAGTCAAGCCAGGAGATGCGGTATTCCGCCTTCCCCTCGCACTCCCCATACCAGTAATCGTACTGGCGATCCTCGTCATCATGATGATCATCGGGCAAAGCGATCGGAGGGAAGTCCCGGTGACGCTTTCGCCTTCAACAGCATCGAACATGAACGTGATTCGGGTGAGGGGCATCTCCTGGGACTTGGTGCGCTCAATCAGCGGCGAACGGGTAATGGTACAGGTCATTTGTGCTCCTTCTTCTGGTTGTTGTCGTACAAGGAACCGCAAATACGGTTCAGCTGTTCTTCCAGCGCAAGAATCTCCGACATCATGTCGCATTCATCAACCGGACTGTCATCGAACAGCGTCGGATAACGTCCCATAAGTTCAGACAGCGAGATGCCATCCACGACCGAAGTCTCCATGCCCCAACCGCTGCTCCACTGATTGATGATGATGGCGGACTGGTCGGGAAGCAGAAGAACATTGCCCGTCGTCCGATCGTGCAACAGCAGAAGCATGGGGTCGTATTCGTCATACCTATCGTCGGAGATGAGCCCGTTTTCAACAAGCTCCTCGTAATGCGCGGTGGTCCAATGGGAATTGGACAGTTCCCTGCTCTCAATAGATCGACCATTCTTGCCAACGTCGAACGTCGCGAATTCGTAGGAGAAGGTTTGCATGTTGATCGGCTGATTCTCGCGCATTTCGTCCATGGTTGCGGCCTCCCAGCATTGCTGGAGATCGGCCACAGGTCGTTCCCTTTCATTGTCCGGCTGACTGTAGAGAGGCATATAACGCTTGAAATAGCGGCGCGATGATACGCAGTAACGGATGCAGACGGGGCGAATCACCTCATAGCAGGCGGCAAGGAAACCGATGTTGTCAATCTGCTCCTGGACGTGTTCGACGGCATCGTGCATCGTCGCGTTGCCAACCCAAACGATATAGCTGCTGGACGATTCCGTATTGACCGCGGTGTTCATATTCGCATGTTCCTTTCTGCAAACAGTGGACGCACTCCCATACATGCGTCCCGCCTGCCTTGCTGGCCTCTTTCGGTTTTTACCGGTTTCCGCCGGGCTTCATCGGCCTCTACTTCGTATAACCGGACAAATGATTCGTGTCTTAGAACGTTTTGAAGGAATGCCGACTGATGCCGTTCGGGACGCATGACACAGGATGCCGGCGAATTGTCCGGTTAATACCTGATGTAAGGAACAACGACCTCATGAAAGGGGATTGGAATGGCATATCGTGAAGGCGCACAGCCCGGAGGAATTGAGTACGCGATCCGTCGCGATGAGGACGGTGCGTACTTCTTCGACGCGGACCTTGACGGCCGTGACACGTCCTGGGAGTTCGATGCGGAGAACGCCGTCTGGTTCGAGGACAAGGACCAGCTGGAAGGCTGCGCGATCATCAACGGTTTGGCCGGTGATGACGACGGGCTTCGGGACGGCCTGAAGATCGTGTCGCGCGAATGGTACTACGAGGAGGATCTCATCCCCGACGAGGATGATGACGATCCGTACTGGTGACCGGTACTGTTCCGAGGTGGTGTGTGCCGGTTTGCGCTGAGCCGCTTATTTGCGCTGAGCCGCTTGCCGGTTCCGACACCTGAAAGGCGGGCGATTGGAGGAACGGATTCCCGCAATCGCTCGCCTTACGTATGCCGTATGGGAACAAAAAGACAGTGGTTGGGGCGGAAAATAGCGGCATGTTGTTTTCCGCCGTTGCCCCATCTCCGGTTTCGTCTTTCAGAAACCGTGATGGATGTTCTGCGTCGCGCAGGAGGGTTCCATATCAAATGTGACGGCGCTGAACTGTTCCGGCTGACGGACGAACGTGTCAATCAGCTTCCACTGGCGGCGGCTGATGCCGATGCGGTAATCCGGGCGGATCATGAGAATCGGCGCTTTCGGTTGCAGCTCCTCCAGTTGCCGTGCCCGCTGCGCGGTGCATTCGTCATCGTCGATCCAGACGAGCGGAGCCGGCCTGTCCATGCGGTTTTCGATGTTGGCATGGCGCAGAATCGTCTGCCATTTGCCGGTGCCGCGCCACGCGTTCGTAATCGGATCGTACCAGGTGACGACTTCCACCAGCTGGGGATCCCAGCCGAGCAGCGGGTCGAGTTGTTGCTCGCAGTATGGCTGCCAGGTGGACAGCCAGTAGAGTTCCGCAAGGCCATCTGCCGCAAGCCGGTACATGGCATCGGACAGCTCGCTCGACCAGTGGATGCGCCACGAGCCTTCGGGCGTGTGCGCCACCTCGTTGCCGTCCGTGTGGAATGCGTTCGCCGGGTCATACAGCTTCGCGTACGGGCTGTCGGGTTTCGCCCATGACAGTACCTTGTTCACTCCGCCGCGGCGCAGCACCTTGCTGTCGGGGAACGTGTTGAGTACGCCGTCGAAATCCGTGAAGATCACAGGTCTCGAGAATGCTGTCCGATTCTTCGCCATTGCGGCTCACTCTTCCTTTCCGCTTGTCTGACCCCTTCTCCTGTCTGAAGGAATCTTAGCCTGCCCGTATAAGGGCATGTCATATCTAACCGGACAAACTAACTGGACAAAAGCGTGCGGGGCCGCGTCCCATTTTCAGACAGAATTAGCTGGATTCTGTCTGATTCTGGGAAAGCGGTCGGGGCTGCGTCCTCGTTTTCGGACGGGGTGGGGTGGGTTTTGTCTGATTCTGGGGAAAGGGGTGGCAAGGTAGGTGAAAAGGGGAGCCCCACGGGGATGTCTCATAATGTGAATCAATGGTTTGACGTAAAGCCCTTGGCTGGCCCGCTTATTGTGTTATTGTGGTGGCTTGAGAGTTACATTTGGAGCGTTTTCGAGTCCAAAGAAACGAGGTTGATTTATGGTGTCTAGCACAAGCGAAGAGGGAATGGAACCCGTGCTGACGGCCGAGGAGCTGCAGGCCGCCGCCCGTGCCGAAGAGGCTCCCGAGGAGAATGAGAATCGCAAGCGTACCGTCGTGGTCGCCGAAGACGAGTCCGTGAACCGTATGGATCTGGTCGGCATGCTTGAGGACAACGGCTACGAGGTCGTTGGCGAGGCCGCCAACGGTGAGGAAGCCGTTGAGCTCGCCCGCAGCAAGCGCCCTGACGTGGTCTGCATGGACGTCAAGATGCCGCGCATGGACGGCATCACCGCAGCCGGCATCATCTGCGACGAGAACATCGCCCCCGTGGTCATGCTGACCGCATTCTCCCAGCCCGACCTGGTCAAGAAGTCCACCGGCGCCGGCGCCATGGCTTACGTGACCAAGCCGTACGAGGAATCCAAGCTTATTCCGGCTCTTGAAGTCGCCATGGGTCGTTTCGCCGAAATCAACGACCTGCTCGACAACGTGGAGCGTTCCGAAGCCAAGCTCAAGGCCACCGAAGACGAGCTGGCCAAGGCGCAGGCCGATCTGCAGAAGGCTCAGGAAACGCTGGAAGAGCGCAAGCTCATCGACCGTGCGAAGGGTCTGCTGATGGACAAGGCCGACTTCTCCGAACAGGGCGCGTTCCGTTGGATTCAGAAGACCTCCATGGATCAGCGCATCCCGAAGAAGCATCTGGCCATGGCCATCATCGAGAAGTACAGCGATCCCAAGCCCGCACGCGACGATCACTGAGAATCAAACCGATACCGAACCTATGATTGATACCGTATCCGACGAAACGCGCGGAACGCTGCTGGTCGTTGATGGCCATTCGCTGGCGTTCCGCGCGTTCTTCGCTCTTCCCGTGGAAAACTTCTCCACCTCCTCCGGTCAGGCCACCAACGCGGTCTGGGGCTTCGCGACCATGCTCGCCCAGGTGATCGACGCGGAGAAGCCCGACCATCTCGCCGTCGCATTCGACGTCAAAGGCGGCACGTTCCGCAACACCATGCTGCCGCAGTACAAGGGCACGCGCGACGCCGCCCCCGAGAACCTGCTCAGCCAGCTGCCGATCATCCAACAGATGCTCGACGCGCTGGGTGTCACCTACATCGAAAAGCCGGGATTCGAAGGCGATGACGTGATCGGCACGCTCGCCACGATGGGCGAACAGGCGAAATACAAGACGCTTGTCCTGTCCGGCGACCGAGACGCATTCCAGCTCGTGGACGACTGGATCACCGTACTGTACCCGGGGCATCACTTCAAGGACCTGAAGCACATGACGCCCGAGGAGGTGCTCGCCAAATACAAGGTGACACCCGCGCAGTACCCAGATCTGGCCGCGCTGCGAGGCGAAACCGCCGACAACATCCCCGGCGTGCCGGGCGTGGGCGACGGATTCGCCGCCAAATGGATCAACCAGTATGGCTCGCTCGAAAGCATCTGCGAACACGCCGAGGAGATTGGCGGCAAGAAGGGCGAGGCGCTGCGTGCGAACCTCGACCAGGTGAAACTCAACCGCAAGGTCAACGCTCTGGTGCGCGACATCGACCTGGGAGTCTCCGTCGATGATCTGACCTTTGGCGGCATCGACGTGGACAAGCTCAACGAACTGTTCTCCTCGCTGGAGTTCGGTTCCCGCACCAAATCCCGCGTCCTCAAGACCTTCAACGGGGGAGTGGCGCCGAAATCCAATGGCGGCACGGGCGTCGGCGAGAACGGCAACGGCAAAGGCATCGAGATCTCCGACGTGGAACACGCGCAGGACGCCGAAACCCTGAACACATGGGTGGCCAAGCACCTGCCGAACCCGACTGGCGTGCTCACCGATGCCGGTAACGATGAGTCCGACGGACGATTCTCCATCGATCATGCGCTGCGCTGCAACGGTGACGTCGAACACTCATGGGTCATCAACGCATCCGGCAACGCCAAGCCGGGCCGCGTCACAGCGAACGCGATCACCCTGCAGCATGGTGATGCCGTGCTCGTCATCGAAATACGCGGGAACGCCCTGCCGGACGCCGCATTACGCGACGCGCTGAACGACATCCTCGCCAAGTACGCAGGCGCCATGGTCATGCACGGGTACAAGGAACAACTGCACCTGTTCGCATCCCTCGGCATCAGCCTGCCGCAACCCCTGTTCGACACCAAGCTCGCCGGCTACCTCGTGCAGCCCGACTTCCATGCGGACACGCTCGAACAGGCCGCCGCCCACTTCCTCGACCTCCACGTGGAGGAGAAGAAGGAGGAAGCCACCCAAGGGCTGCTCGATCTGGATGACGACACCAACACGGTGGGGGAGGAGTCGCAGACCTCGACCCTGCTGCAGCATGTGGGCATCATCGCCGAACTCGCTAGGACGCTCGCGCCGCAACTCGACCAGCGCGAACAGTTCGGCCTGCTGCGCAGCCTCGAACTGCCCGTATCCCGTGTGCTGTACGGCATGGAATCGCAAGGCGCGAAGGTCGACATGCATCGTCTCGACACCATGCGCGACACCTTCGCCGCGGAAGCCCGTCAGGCGCAGGAGATCGCATGGGATTTCGCGGGCACGAACGTGAACCTGCAAAGCCCCAAGCAGTTGGGCAAGCTCCTCTTCGAAGACATGGGCCTCAAACCCACCAAGCGTACGAAGACCGGCGGCTACACCACCAACGCGGACGCCCTGCAGAAGCTCTACTTCAACTACGCGTCCGATGAACGCGCCAGCGGATTCCTCGGCGCACTGCTCAAGCACCGTGAAACGAATAAGCTCAAGCAGATCGTCGCCACGCTCATCGACGCCACCAATCCGTCCGACGAGCGCATCCACACCACGTTCGAACAGACCGTGGCCGCGACCGGACGCCTGAGCTCCGTGGACCCGAACCTGCAGAACATTCCGAACCGTAACGCCGCCGGGCGTGAGATCCGATCCGCGTTCGTGCCGGGTGAAAGATTCGAATCGCTGATGAGTTGCGATTACTCGCAGGTCGAACTGCGCATCATGGCGCACCTGTCCGGCGACGAGTCGCTGATCGAAGCGTTCAAGAGCGGCGTCGATTTCCACAAGTACGTGGCGAGCCTCGTGCACGGCGTGCCGGTCGATCAGATCACGCCCGACCAGCGCAGCCACGTGAAGGCGATGAGCTACGGCTTGGCCTACGGTCTGAGCTCGTACGGTCTCGCGCAGCAGCTCAAGATCCGCCCCAGCGAAGCGGATGCGCTCAAGGCGAAGTATTTCGCCACGTTCGGCAAGGTGCATGATTTCCTGGAATCCTGCGTGAGCAGGGCGCGTGAGCTTGGCTACACCGAAACGATGTTCGGGCGCAGGCGCTATTTCCCAGCCCTGCGGTCCACGAACCGTGCGGCCCGGGACGCGGCCGAACGCGCGGCGTTGAATGCGCCGATCCAAGGCAGTGCGGCGGACATCATGAAGATCGCGATGATTCGGGCGAGCAAGGCGCTGGCGGATGCGGGTATGAACAGCCGCATCATCCTGCAGATCCACGATGAACTCGTGGTGGAGATCGCGCCGGGGGAGACCGAACAGGTGACTGCCCTGGTGCGCGACGCCATGGAAAACGCCGTGCATCTGGATGTGCCGTTGGACGTGTCCACGGGTGTAGGCGCGGACTGGCAGCTCGCTGCCCACTGATGAACTGAAAACAACGCGTGTGCCTTCCCGGGAACAAGCTTGGAAAGGCACATGGGAAAACAAAACATGCGGAAAGGGACATGATGAGGCTCAAGCAGGTCGTCGACGTACTGGAAACGCTCTACCCGCTGCGATACGCGGAAAACTGGGATGAACCGGGCCTCATCGTGGGCGACCTGCGCCAGCCGGTCACGCGCATCGCCTTCGCCGCCGACCCGACTAGCGCCATCATCGATCAGGCCATCGCTTGGGGCGCGGATCTGCTCATCACCCACCATCCGCTCTTCTTCCGCTCTGTGCACCAAGTCTCCGGTCTCGGTTTCCGCGGCGATCTCGTCACCAAGCTCAACCGCGCCGGTTGCGCCCTATGGGTGGGGCACACCAACGCGGACGCGGCGTGGCGTGGCGTGGGCCAGGCCGCCGCCGACTACTTCGGCCTCATCGACCAGAAGCCGCTTGCACCCATCGACGATCCGACCGCGCCCCACCCCGTCGGTTTGGGGCGCGTGGGGCGCTTGAGCAAGCCCATGACCTTGGGGGCGTTCGCCCGCCGTGTCCATGCTGAAGTCAACGAGCATGGCATGGCCACCGCGCTCGGCATCCAAATGTGCGGCGACCCGGACACCCTCGTCTCCACCGTCGCGATACTGCCCGGTTCCGGCGACTCCCTGTTCGACGAGGTGCGTGCCACCGGCGCGGACGTGTACGTGACCAGCGACCTGCGCCATCATCCTGTCACCGACGCCATCGAACAAGCCCGCTACGAGGCCGCCATGCGCGCCGAAGGCATCGAGCTCGGGCACGGCGAGCCCGGCCAAGGCGAACCGCACGTGCGCCCATGCTTCATCAACACTCCGCATGCGGCCATCGAATCCATGTGGTTCAACTACGCGACCGAGGATGTGCCCGCAGCCCTCGCCGCAACCACCGGCGAAGAGGTGGAAACGAACTGGATCCGCACCACCACGGACCCATGGACATGGCTCATCAACAGCGCGGGCATCGCCAGCGCCACCGGTCCTGTAACAGCCGAGTGACCGGCGGCTAGCGAAGCAACCAACAGCTGTTGATCGGCAATCAGCAATCGGCGATTAGCGAAGGCCGACGCCGCACAACGGTGACCCGGACGGCACGGCAGGAAGGAACGGGAAAACCATGAGCGAGATTACGGACACAACCGTGGAGAGAAACGGGCAGGCGAAGGGCGCCACCACCACGGGAAGCGCGGTGGACGCGCGGCTCGCCGCCCATGGTGACGGCATCGACATGTCCGTTCCGGCGAAACTCTTGGAAAGCCATGAAGTCTACCGCGGGGCGATCTTCCGCGTGGAGGACACGGTCGTAGGCTTGACCACCACGAGCGGCGAACTCGTCCGAATCCGCCGTCAGGTATTGCGTCACGCGCCATGCGTGGTGATGCTCGTGCACGACACGCTCACGGACCGTTACCTCATCGAACGCGAATACCGTATCGGCAACGATTCGTTCGCCTACGGACTGCCTGCCGGGCTGATGGACGACGGCGAGGACGCGCGCGAGGCTGCATTGCGCGAACTGCGCGAGGAGACCGGCGTGACACCCATCGCGCCGGATCGCATACGCATCGATCACGTCATCGACTGCTACTCCTCCGAAGGCATGACCGACGAACTCGCCCACATCATGGTGATCCACTTGGACGGATTCAACCGCGTCGAACGCCATTTCGACCAGGATGAACACGTGGAATCGGCATGGGTCGGCTGGAACGAACTCCTCGCCACGCACGTGACCGCAAGCAACTCCGTCATCGCCATCCAACACGAACACATCCGCAGACTCCGCGAAAACGCCTGATCCCACGCCCCTCCAACCACACACAACCACCCTCCAACCAACCCGCAACCCCACCGGAAACACGCGGCAAGATGGGGGCATCTTGTGGCGGAAGTCACAAAAACGAAGCACAGGGGCAGGGCGCGTGGGATAATGTGTAGCATGCATATACGACCGGGATCCATGTATCCGCTCGGCGCAAGCTACGATGGCGCCGGCGTGAATTTCGCATTATTCTCCCAGGTGGCCGAAAAAGTCGAACTCTGCCTGTTCGACGAAGACGACCACGAAACACGCGTCGAGATGACGGAGCAGAACTCCTACGTCTGGCACAACTACATACCCGGCCTGCAGCCGGGCCAACGCTACGGCTACCGCGTCTACGGGCCATACAACCCCGCGCAAGGCCAACGCTGCAACCCCTCGAAGCTCCTGCTCGACCCGTACGCCAAAGCCATCGAAGGCAACATCGACGACGATCCGAGCCTGTTCTCCTACGACATGTCCAACCCGGGAGACATCAACGCCATCAACACCCAGGACTCCGCGGCGCACACCATGAAGTCCGTCGTCGTCAACCCCTACTTCGACTGGGGCAGCGACCAACACCCGGGCATCTCATACCACGACTCGGTCATCTACGAGGCACACGTACGCGGCATGACCAACCTCAACCAGGATGTCCCCCCGGACATCCGAGGCACCTACGCGGGCCTCGCATACCCGTCCGTCATCGACTACCTCAAGAAGCTCGGCGTCACCGCCATCGAACTCATGCCCATCCACCAGTTCGTCAACGACTCCTTCCTCCAGCAGAAAGGCCTCAGCAACTACTGGGGATACAACACCATCGGATTCTTCGCGCCACACAACGCCTACTCCAGCGTGGGCGAACGCGGCCAGCAGGTCAACGAGTTCAAATCCATGGTCAAGGCCTACCACCGCGCAGGCATGGAAGTCATCCTCGACGTGGTCTACAACCACACCGCCGAAGGCAACCACATGGGCCCCACCCTAAGCTTCAAAGGCATCGACAACCAGGCCTACTACCGTCTCGTCGACAACGACCCATACCACTACTTCGACACCACAGGCACCGGCAACTCGCTGCTCATGCGCTCCCCGCACGCCCTGCAGCTCATCACCGACAGCCTGCGCTACTGGGTCACCGAAATGCACGTCGACGGCTTCCGCTTCGACCTTGCAGCCACCCTCGCACGCCAGTTCCAGGAAGTCGACAAACTCTCCGCCTTCTTCGACATCGTCGAACAAGATCCCGTCATCAGCCGCGTCAAACTCATCGCCGAACCATGGGACCTCGGCTCCGGCGGCTACCAGGTCGGCGGATTCCCCTCCAGCTGGTCCGAATGGAACGGCCGCTACCGCGACTGCGTACGCGACTTCTGGCGCTCGCAGCCGTCCACGCTGCCGGAGTTCGCGTCCCGCCTTATGGGCAGCTCCGACCTGTATGAGGTGAACGGCCGCCGACCGGTCGCGTCGGTGAATTTCATCACCGCGCACGACGGTTTCACGCTTAACGATCTGGTGAGCTACAACGAGAAGCACAATGATGCGAACGGTGAAGGCAACCGCGACGGTGAAAGCAACAACCGGTCGTGGAACTGCGGCGTGGAAGGCGAGACCACCATCCGCGATGTGAACGAGCTTCGCCAACGTCAGATGCGTAACATGTTCTCCACGCTGCTGTTCAGCCAGGGCATTCCGATGATCTGCGGCGGCGACGAGGTGGCGCGCACCCAGCAGGGCAACAACAACGCCTACTGCCAGGACAACGAGATCTCCTGGACGCACTGGGATCTGGATGACGACCGCAAGGATCTGCTCGCGTTCGTGTCGAAGCTGATCCACTTGCGTCTGGAACATCCGGTGCTGCACCGCCGTAGGTTCTTCACCGGGCGTACCAGCGGCGACGATCCGGATGCGATCCCGCAGATCGAATGGTTCGACCATACCGGTTCCATCATGGATATGAACGACTGGCAGAACACGCATGCGTTCTCGATGATGGTGTACCTGAACGGCGCCGACATTCCCGAGATGGATTATTACGGCAACGCCACGGTCGACAACGACTTCATCCTGATTTTCAACGCCCACTACGAGCCCATCCAGTTCACGCTGCCGGACGAAAGCTACGGCAGTCGGTGGAAGTTGGTGGTGGACACGCATAACCCGGATGGCCCCGAGCTCAACTACGAGGCCGGGTTCGCGATCGCCGCCCAGTCCAGGAGTTTCATGCTGCTCATGAGCGAGGACAAGCCGGAGCAGCGTCACCTGTTCTGATCTTCGTTTCTCCGGTTGGATATCGGCGTGTTGCCGGTCCGGGAGCACTCCCGGACCGGCAACACGCCGTTTTTGCATGTTTTTGCATGTTTGCGCGTATGTTTGTGTGAACGTCTATAGGCGTAACTTGACGGTTTTAGATGCGTCCTGCCGCTTTGCCGACGCGAATCCGTATGCTTTCGTGGTATGGCGCGCGGGCTGCTCCGGCTTGAATTGTCGCGGTTTTGCATGCCGGTTATTGACATAATACATTGAAGTGTTCATTTCACGACAGCTTATGTGAAGATTCTGTGAAGGGGGCGTAGGGATTGACGTTTTGTCCAGTTCTCTCTGAACGTCGTGATAAAAGGCGATTTGACGTCTTTCGGACGGCAAACGTTCACACCCCTCTGCTCTGTGGGGACGCGCGGTATATATCCCGTGTCGGTTTAGTGATTCGATAAACAGATAAACCATGTCATGATGTTCAGTATCGTCCGGATTATCGCCGGACTTTGAGCCATCGGTCTTTTGCTACGTTGGGAGCGTCCATACAAGGGACAAGGGATTGCCGACACCGGACAAAATCGGGATCAGCGTAATCATCATAATCATCACAATTCGGGTATTCATGGGAGAAGACTATCCAGACAGGCATTGCAGCCTGCAAGGACACGGTTCTCCGGTGGCCGCCGGCATGCCCATTACGAATAAGAAGTCGTCCGGAACGGATTCCGACCATGATGGCACGGCCGTCCCGGGTGACACACAACGGAAGGAGGAGATCATGGCGAAGCTGAGGAACACGGGCTTCGGCAGAGCCGAAAACGGTCCGAGAACGGCCGGAACGGTACGACGAAGGTCCCTCAGAACCTACGTGGGAGTCGTGATCACGCTGGGCATGATCGTGGGATTCCTCGCACCCACTTGCGCGTATGCCGTCGGTAACGGCACCGTGGGCACCGCGCAATACGACGACGAATCCGTTTCGGAGGTGTCCATCCAACAGGGGGAGGGGAATGTCGCGGCAACGCCCCAAGGCTCCGGCCCCATCGACGGTACGAGCGGTGTGAACGCCGTAATCAGCACGAACGGCACAAACAATGGCGCCATCAAGGAAGACGGCGCAAGCAATACGCCCGTCGCAGGCAAATCCGAGGAGAACGGCGGAACCGCCGATAGCCAACGGAACAACGCCACCGGGGAAACGGTCAACGCCGCGACGAATGAGGTGGCCAGCGGCACGCAGGCCGGTGAAGCGGACAAGAAAAACGATGACATGAAAACTGCCAGCACGGTAGTCATCGATAACACGAAAATCATGTTGGCCCCACGCATCACCACGGCCGCCCAGGCCAATGCCGTCAATGGCGAGGTCATCCTGCCTCCCAGCTGGGATGATGACATGAACCACATCTTCTATGACCGGGTGCTGCGCTTCCTGATCGATCAGGAAATCAAGAGGGAATTTAGGGGTGTGGATCTGTCCGACAGTACAACCTTGGATATTCTCTCCTGGATGACCGGCGATGACAATGCCAACAATACGTGGGACCTGTACAGTGCCTATGATGCATGGAGGAAACAGAAGATAGCCGCGGGGACGTTCAATGAGAAGGAAGACCGCATCAAGCTCCTTAACGGCATCCAGCACCTGACCAATCTGGAAACGATCACCGCGAAGAACACCCCCAGAGGGGAAGGTGTAGGCTTACAGACGTTCGCCTTCCCTGGCATCGATGCCGGGGCCAGCATTCCTGATTTGGAATTGACGTATAACAACCTTCACGTTTTCCCGAGCATCATTTTCCCGGAGAGGCAGGGGAGATCCTACAATTTGCCAAAAACCCGACGTAGTCCTATTCCGTCACGCAGGATATGTGCCATCACGCAACGGTCACCTATGTGCGTGACGGCGAAGGTGGCAAGAAAGTGAAATTCCTCGGAGACATCTACAAGCTGTGCAATGATAACGGCTCGGCGAATGACATGGACGCGTGTACGGTGCCGATTTTCGACGAGTCTGCCGACAAGGATAAGGAAAACTACAATACCGTCAACGGGCTGACCGTGGGAAGCAAAACCCAGATAGGCTTCACCGCCACCGCTGGAGGCAACGAAGCGGCGGACGGCCAATTGTACCGGCAAGTAGGTTATGAATACATAGTCATCAATGCCGATAGCCAGCATAACCGCGATGTTTACTCCTTCAGCTACGGCTATCACCTATCGGTGAACTATCTGAGCACGGTCAAGCAGAGCGGCACCACCAAGGTACTGGGCGATTTCAAATTCAAGAAAACCAGCTCCGGCAATCCCGCCGTCGTTCTGAAGAACGCTGAATACGTGTTGAAGACCACCGACGGCAAGTATCTCACCGGCACACACCGTGATGATGCCTATTGGATCGACACCGACGACAATGGCGCATTGGTCACCACCACCGACAAGTCCAAGGCCCTGCGACTCGTCACCAACAGGGAAGGCACTTTCACCGTGCGTGGCGTGCCCGGATCCAAGGACGGTGTGGACTCTACCTGCTCGAAGAGACCAAGGCCCCGGCAGGCTACACGCCGTCCAACAGCGACGTGCACGTCAAGGTGCGCGTGGCGGCCGACCTCGTCACCCAGGTGACCGGCGGTGAAGGCGCGCAGCAGACCGTTACCGCCGATTCCATCAAGGCCGATGCCTCCGACAGCGACGAATGGGTGCATTCCACCAGACGCCTGACGCTGCCCAGAGGCCAAGCCAACCCGAATGCAAATCGCAGTCAATACGATTACGCCAGATCGGGCGATCCGATGCTTCTCAGAGGCACGGATGGCAGCACCGCAAGCGCGCAATCCACCAGAAACGCCTCCGACTACGACGGCGGCGCCGACCTGTTCATGAAGAACGGCGGCAACCAGGTGACCTTCTCCGCCGTCGCAAGCGAAGGCGCCACGCTGCCCGAAGGCTATCAACTGGAACGACAGGAATCCACACTCACCGACGGCACCGGCACAACACTGCTGAAAAGCAGCGACGCCAACGCCCTCGGTAAGGTAAGCGACTACGTCAACGACATCATCGACAACTCGAAGATGACCAAGACCACCGACTACTACAACGTCAACACCGTCGCCATCTACCACGATTCCACCAGCGCCGACACCCTCAACAACTTCATCGTCTCCAACGACGGAAACGGCGACCAGAACGTCCAACGAGACGAAGTGAAACCGCTCCAAGTCACGTTCAACGCCACCAAGAAACTGCTCAGGAACGGCGAGAAGCAACAGGTGAAAGCCGGCGAATTCAAGTTCAACCTGGAACCGGACGCCGCCTCCGCGGCAAAGGGCGCCCCCACGTTCAGCCAGGCCACCGTCGAGGTGGGAGCCGACGGCACCGCCACATGGTCGCCGCTCACCTTCACCGCCGACTGGTGGAAGAGCCTGAGCAAACAAGCGAGAAAGAACCCCGAGGGAGTCCTCTACACCTATAAGATGAGCGAAGTCAACACCGGCAACCCGCGGTACGACTACGACACCACGACCTACAGCATCCGTTTGCGTATCACCGAAAAAGAGGAATACCAATACGGCATAACCAACGGTCTGACCTTGCGCGTCTACGTGAACGGAATAGAGAAACTGCACGCCTACAGCGCCGAAACCGACCCGGAGAACGTGCCCGTCGTGGCAGTACGATCGCAAACCGACCGCGACGCCACCTTCACCAACACCGAGAAGACAACCGACTTCGAATTTACCAAGAAAGATGGCGAAAGCGGCGACGCGCTCGCCGGTGCCGAATTCCAGCTGTACCGCTACGACGGCGACTGCGATGAGACCTGCAAGGCCACACCACTCGACCGGCTCAGCCCCGGCAAGTGGCAGCGCATCGACATACAGGCCAGCGGTGGCGACGGCAAGGTGAAATTCGGCGGGCTCATGGAAGGCGACTACCGTCTCCTCGAGACCAAGACCCCAGACGGTTGCCTCAAGCCCAAGGGCCAATGGAACGTCGTCATTGATATGAGCAAAACCGAAAAGGAACAGCTCGTCATTACCGCGGTCACGGACGGCGCCAAACCGCCGGCATTCGAGACCAGTGAGGAGCAGGGCCTTTCCGTGGTGAACTATCATGCTACGTCCGTTCCGTCGACGGGCGGACGAGGGCTGATGATCTTCACTCTGGCAGGTGCGACGCTTGTGCTTGCCGGAACCGTGATAACAGTCAGGAGGATGCGCGACTCGCAGGAACCGGCTGCCACGGTGTAAGCCGATACACCAGTCGACGCGGGCCCGGTCCGCCTCGGTGCGGCTCGTGCACCGGTCGGACCCGCGTCGACCGAACCACCATCAAACAACCATCATCGACAGAAGCCGGCGGGAGAGACGCCGGGTGCAATAACCACGAATACAAGTCCGAAGGAGGGCATCATGCCAGTAGAACAGTTGAGAAAAGGCATCGTCGCCGCAGTAGCCATCGTCACCGCAGCAACGGTAGGTGGTCTCGGAATCACCTCTGCCGCGAGCGCTTTGGAGGAAACCTCCACCGGCAGCATCACCGTCAGCAACCTTGCCGACTCCGGTGAGAGCGTTGACGTGACCGCCAAGGCGTACAAGATCATCGACGTGAACTATGACTACGACACCGATCAGCCGGAGACCCCGGAGTTCACCTGGAACTTCGCTATCACTGGATGGGTCAAGAGCAACTTCCCCGAGTACATCGGAGCCGATAACTCCGTGACCGGGGAATATGAAGGTCTGCCGAATGTCGAAGGCGAAACCACCTCCGGCATCGCCAACAACGAGACCACCGGCGAAATCGCCGAGTTCTTCGACAAGCTGGGCGCCAGCGGCAAGCTGGCCACCGTTGCCGGAAGCGCGAAGAACACGGGCAACAGCGTCACCATCAACGGTCTTGCCATCGGCGGCTACTACGTCGAGGTCACCAACAACAGCGACGAGTCCACAACCGCCAACGGTCTGTACGTGTATCGTGCGGTTGACGCGAACGTGCTCCCGAAGTACGTCGACAAGCAGTGGGTCGTGGACAACGCGACCATCGTCGCCAAGCGTTCCAAGCCGAGCATGGATAAGTCCATCAACGAATAGCGCACCAGCAGCGAGATCAACACCGGTCTCGACAAGCGCGACCAAGGTTCCGACACCGCATACATCGGCGAGAACGTCAAGTTCGACCTGCGCACCGACGTGCCCGCCTACCCGTCCAATGCCATCAGCAAGTCGTATTGGATCTCCGATGCGATGGATGAGGCGCTGACCTTCAACGACGACATCACGGTCGAAGGTGTCAAGGCCGACGGTTCCACCGTGGACCTGACCGGCACGGACGCGTATGTCAAGATCCTGAACACCAAGGACATGGGCGACCATGACGTCACCTTCCTGCTCAAGTTCGACTACGACAAGATCCGCGCGTACTCCAAGATCCACGTGAGCTACTCCGCCATCGTGAACGAGAAGGCCGTGGTCGGCACCGCCATCGTCAACCACGCCGAGCTGCAGTACAACAACAACCCATACAACGGCAACGACTACACCACCGTACCGGACGATACCAAGGTCTATGTCTTCGGCATCAAGGTGAACAAGATCGCCGCCGGCACGAAGACCCCGCTGTCCGGCGCCGAGTTCAAGCTGCAGCGCAACGGCGAGACCTCCAAGTTCGTGGAAGTGAGCACCGGCGTGTACCGCAAGGCCCTGAACACCGAAACCGGCAGCGAGACCCTGGTGACGGATGCCAACGGCAAGCTCACCGTGTACGGTCTGAAGGGCGCCGACGATGACGGCAACCAGCTGACCTACCAGCTGGTGGAAACCAAGGCTCCCGGCGGCTACAACAAGCTGGGCGCGCCGATTGACGTCACCCTCACCCCGATCCAGGACGAGGCCAAGGACTACACCGGCCACCTCGAGGGCGAAAGCGAAATCGGCTACGTGGCCAAGGACGTGGAGAACAAGACCGGCAAGCTGCCGAAGACCGGTGGCATCGGCACCATCGTATTCAGCGTGTTGGGCGTACTGATGATCGCCGGTGGCGTGATGCTGGCCGCCTCCCGCAAGAAGGCGTGAATCGCATCGCATAAGCCGAAGCCGCACGGGCATGGCATGCGAAAAGCATGACATACGAAGTGCGGCGCCGGCATCGGCGAAACGGATGACGCTCCCACAGGAAAACGGGGGATGATTTCAGCAGAGTGGATCGGGTCGCATACCTGCAGCGTATGCGACCCGATTTTCTACATTCGACGGCATGTCGGTCCGGCGATATTCGCCGGGCCCGTGAAGGAACGAACAGAGGCTTTCCATCATGGCAGACAACGAATCAGGGCACACAGGTACAGGCGAGCGCGCAGGCGAGCGCGGCGGCGGGACCGGCGGCAAGCTCGGCAAGGCTCGCGACAAGGATCGCGCTAAGGGACGAGGTAAGGCCGGCCGTGTGTGGACCAACATCCTGGCCGTACTGCTCGTCATCGGCGGCATCGCGATATTTGCATACCCGAGCGTCGCCGACCTGCTCGCATCGAGGGAACACACCGAGGTCATCGACTCATACCAGAAGAAGACGGCCACCATGCCGTCGGATAAGGTCAAGGCGGAACTGGGTGCGGCGCGAACCTACAACGAGGACCTGAACGGCGATCCGGTGCACGATCCGTTCGTGAGCGACAGCGGGTACGTGCTGCCCACCAACTATTCCAACGTGCTCAACGTGAACCATGACGGGGTGATGGGATACCTGAGCATCAGCAGAATCTCGCTGAAACTACCAATCTACCACGGCACTTCGGAGGACGTGCTCGCCAAGGGCGTGGGACACATGAGCTAGACATCGTTGCCAATCGGTGGCAAGGGGACGCACGCCGTGCTGACCGGCCATAGGGGGCTTCCCTCGGGCGAGCTATTCACAAGACTCGGGGAAATGCGCAAGGGCGGCCTGTTCCGCATCGAAGTGCTGAACCGGACGATCACATACAAGGTGACGGATATCCGCGTGGTGGAACCGGATGAAGTGAATGAGCTGGTGATTGAACCGGGACGGGATCTGGTGACGCTGCTGACGTGCACGCCGTATGGCGTGAACACGCACCGTCTGCTGGTGACGGGGGAGCGCACCGCGAATGTGCCGGAAGGCGAAAGCGTGGGGGATTCCGCGGCGATCCCGACCTCACCGGACTGGTGGGTGAGCACCTGCCCGCTCGTCGGCGGGGCGGTGCTGGTGGGAACGCTGGGATTCGCCGCATGGCGCAGACGCCGTCGCAAACGTGCCGTGCGGGAACGCTGATACGCGCACAGCGGTAAAATCAGGCAATCGAATCGCAAACGTACGCGCCGAACGTAGAATCGAAGAAGCGTGGTTCCCGAGCATGCGCGACGGCGCATGCGTTCGCGGAAGGCGCCGCACCGAATCCGAAACACGGGTCCGGGATACGCGCATGGCGTTGGCGGAGGGGAGAAACATCATGGTTCAGGGACGCCATCAACGTGCGGAAACCGGCGGCTTGATCTCATTCATCATCTGCGCAGCCGTGGGTGCCATCTCCATGAACGTCTACCTCGAATACGCGCCCGCCATCTGGCAGCTCATGCTGCGCCGCTTCATCGTCTGCTCCGGCATCGGCGCCGCCTGCGCCGTCGTCTCCTTCCTCATCGGCTACCTGAGCCAGTCGCGATCCATGAACCTGAAGCACGGTTGGCTCGTCATGCTGCGCAGGCTCATCGAATCCCTCGCGCTATCCGCGGTGTACGCGGCCACCACGTTCCTGACCTCGTTCGCATTGTTTAGCGTGATCAACGAAGTCATGGGTCCGAAGATCTTCGTAGGCTATATGTCCGCCATTTGCGCCGCGGTCTCCGGCGTGGTCGGCTATATGACCTTCGTGCAAGCGCGCATGATGAACGCGAAGACGCTGGCATCACTGCTCCCGTTCTTCATCATCTCCGGCGTATGCGTGGCCGGACTGACCACCGATGACCCCTACTGGTATCACAACAACTTCTCGCAACTGGGCGATCGCACCACTTTCGCCGCCACCATGTTCAACTCCACGCTCATGCTCGGCGGACTGTGCATCATCATTATCAGCTACTTCGCGGTCTCCGAACTCGTAACCACGGAACGGCTCACGCGCCTGCGCGGCAACGGCACGGGCGCAGGCGCGGGCGCAGACGAAGATGCCAGCGAAACGTCCGTCGGCGATTCCGGCAGGAATACCGGCAAGCGATTCAGAAGAACTCCCCGCAAAGCCGATGATCCGAACCATGGGTTCCTCATCCCGCATTACCGGTTGCGCACCGGCATCCTCAGCGTCATGCTCACGCTTTCCGGTATCGCCTTCGTCGGCATAGGCGCGTTTCGTTACACGCCGCACCCGATCCTGCACAACGTATTCGCGCGCGGCCTGCCGGTGCTCATGCTCATCCTGTTCCTGCTGCTGCCATGGCTCGCGCCGCGCCTGATCCGCACCGTGATGGTGATCTCCGACCTGATGCTCATGGTGTGCGCCGCGTTCGGCGTCGACTGGCTGATGGGCAACGTCACGCTCACTGACGTGGAAGCCTTAGCATGCATGGTGTATCTGGGATGGTTCATCGTGTTCTCCAGGCAGATCGCCGCACTCGAGGCGGACCGCATCGCATTGCAGGTCACGCAAACGCAGATTCGCCCAGAAACGAGCGAACAGGTACGCAAACTCGAATCGCGCATCGCCTCGGACCGATAAGTCACCGTTACCGAACGGTTTCTTCTGCTATCAGTTCGACGGGCCACGGCCGGGACGCGGATCGTACCGGTAAACCCGAGGATCGGCGTGGGACACGATATCGATCACCTGATTCTGCGTGCGTACGCCGTAATGCCTCCACCGGTACGGGAAGAACCCGCCATCATCCCACTGCTGCGCATCGGTCGAAACCGAAAGATAATCGAGCAGAGCCGACTTCTCGAACACAACCAGATACTTCCCGGTGCGGCTCTCAGGCGGATCGGGAGCGCAGTAGGACTCGTTGCGCACCTGGTAAATGATGTAATCCTCGAATACGAGCTCGATCCACGGACCGTCGCCCGGCTCTATAGGCCTGCAATCCCGAAGTATGCCCTCAAGCGCCGCATTGCCGCCATGCGAAGGCGAGGGATGCGGGGCAGCGGCGTCGCCGTCAACGTTGCCGAGTCTCGAACCGTTGACGACGATGCGCAGCTCGTTATCCCCTTACTCACCAAGCCCGCACAGAAAGGGAGCATGATCGTCCCGATCAACCAAACGGGCGGCATCCGAAAACGATATGCGTGCCTTCTTTCCTTCTGTCGTTTCTTTTGCCATTTCTTTTCCTATCGCGACCGCAGCTCCGATTTCCCTCTAGCATAATGGCGAAGTGGGCAAGGGCGTAGTTGTCGTGCCGATTCCGACAGGGCAACCTAGTGAATTCGCCGACAAAGCCGTTGTCGTCGGATACGACGCTTGCACCCCGACATCGAAGCCGGAACGCCGGATGGAAAAATAGGAGGAGGGGACATGTCGAAGAAGGGCAGGAAGCCGCATTGGACAAGTTCAACGTGATTAAGAAACCAAACTTCCAGGAGAGCCTGATATGAACAGCGAGTGCATCAAGCCTGACAAGCTCATCGAAGAGTACGGTGAATGGCTCAAGCGTGAGGCGTCCGCCAAGGACCTTGGAGATTGGAAGGAGATCACGCTCCCGATGCTCGACGGCTCCAACGACGGCCTGATCTTCTACGCCAAGACCGACGGCCACGGCATCATGTTCACCGATGACGGGTACGCGCTCGAATCGTTCCACCAGAACGGCGTCACACTCACGGATGCGAGGCGTGAGCGCATGGAGCGCATCGCGCACAAATACGGCGCCGGCATCAGGAACGGGCAGATCGTGCTCGAGTCCGAGGGGAGCTGCGCGGACGCGATGAACCGGTACGCGCAGGCGCTCCTCGGCGTCGGCTCCATGATGGAGGCCGTGCAGCACAGGGTGGCAGAGTACTTCGCCGACGACGTGGCCGCCGTGCTCGACGAATGCAACGTGTTCTACACTGCGAGCGTTGGAATCCGCGGCGTGTCCAAATACGAGCACAACTTCGACTTCATCTTCCAGCGTAGCGCAAACCATCCGACGCGCTTTTGCCAGGCGCCGAACAAGTTCGACAAGAACGCGGTGAGGGACATCATGTGGGGATGGGAGGACACCCGCAAGGCCAAGGAGCGTGCAGGGGCGAGGCTCGTGGTGATCGGCGATGACAGGGAAGGCCCGTTGCAGGACGGCGCGCTCGACGCGTTCACGAACTGCGGGGTGAGCGTGATCCCGTATTCGAAGCTCGCCGAGAGGGCACCGCGGGAGCTCGCCGCGTGACGGACGAAAACACGGAACCGTCGCGAGGAAACCACGGAAACTGGGGGAAATATGTGAAAAACAGGATTCCCGACATGAAAACACGAATCGGCAATCGTCAAAGAATCTTCGACAACCCAAAAACGTTGGAAACACTAGGAAATGAACATTTTGCTGACGCCAGCAAAATGTTCGCAGCGAGAAAGAAGGAAATATGGACAAGGAAACCATCGCACAGCGGTCGTCACAGCTCGACTCCATGTCGAATATGGATCCGAACGGTGTTGAATTCTGGTACGCCAGAGACCTTATGAGGCCGTGTAACCATCGCCAACGGCGGAATCCGTTCCATCGACGATGTGAGGCTGACCCGTTATGCCTGCTATCTGGTGGCTCAGAACGGCGACCCGCGTAAGGAGGAGGTCGCACTGTTGCAAAGTTATTTCGCGGTACAGACGCGCACCGCAGAACTTCTGGAACAGCGCATGGGCGAGATTCTGCGCATCGCGGGCAGGCACGCATTGACCGCCGAGGAGAAACAGCTCAGCTCGCTTGCTTACAAGCGCGGAGTCGGGGAGAAGGATTTCGGTGTGATTCGCTCGCGTGGCGATCAGGCGCTGTTCGGTATAAGCACGACGGAGATGAAATTCAAACTCGATGTGCCGAAGGGGCGTCCGTTGGCCGACAAACTCCATCCGATCGCGGTAACCGCGAAGCAACTTGCCGCACAGATGACGAACTATGGAATCCAGGAACGTGACTTGCATGGGGCTCCATCGATCACCAATGAGCATGTGAGCAACAACAAAGCGGTGCGGAGGAGTCTTATCGACCGCGGCATCGCACCGGAGGACCTTCCGGCGATGGAAGACATCAAGAAGGTCGAGCGCAGGGCGAAGCGCGACGAGAAACGTATCGAGGGGACCGGCTTCAGGAACGAGGACACTGAAGCCGGTGAATGAAGCATCCGGTATGCGAGCGTCTATGTGGGCGAGTCTGTGCACAAAACATACAAGTTGTCCATGATTCTTTGACAACTGATGGAAGGCTTGGAATTTAGGGGAATCAACGAGAGAACCATATCCGGGTGTGGTAATCGGTATCGATTGTCGCGTACCGAACATGCTGTTGGCCGACGTGATGGATGTGTGCGTGGATGCAGCCGAGGTGCTGCGCGAGCACATGCTGGAGGACTGACCTTGCGGAAGGGAGAGGGAAGAGGCAGGAATTAGCGGGAGGTTGCTCCGTGTTTGTACGGTTTTGTACCGGAAAATACTTCAGGAACGGGTCAAACCGTTCGAAACGCCTTTGTTCCCAACGGTTTTCGTCGGGCTGACAGGATTTGAACCTGCGACATTCTGCTCCCAAAGCAGACGCGCTACCAAGCTGCGCTACAGCCCGTTGCAAAAAGCAACATCAGCCATTGTACATGAGCACCCGACCCAACCACGACGCACGACACCCAAACCCACACCACACAAACCACCACAACACCACGCCCAAACCAACCACCCACCACGAAAACCACCAACCCCCACGACAAACACACTGGTAGGGTAAACACCATGAAGCGCATCGTAACCGGAATCCTCGCACACGTCGACGCAGGCAAAACCACACTCTCCGAAGCCCTCCTCTACAAAACCGGACAACTGCGCAAACCAGGCCGCGTCGACCATGGCGACGCCTTCCTTGACACCAACACCATGGAACGCGCCCGCGGCATCACCATCTTCACCGAACCAGCCATCATCCACACCAACGACACCACCATCACCCTCCTCGACACCCCAGGCCACGTCGACTTCTCCGCCGAAACCGAACGCACCATACGCGCCCTCGACTACGCCGTCTTCGTCATCTCCGCCACCGACGGCATCCAAGGCCACACCGAAACTCTCTGGCGACTCCTCACACGTTACAACGTGCCAACCATCCTCTTCGTCAACAAAATGGATGCACCAGGCGCCAACGCAACCACCATCCTCAACCAACTCCAACACCGCTTCCACGACGCCTGCATCGACTTCACCAACCCCGCGCTCGCCGACACCATGGAAAGCATCGCCATGCAGTCGGAACAGGCCATGGACGAATATCTCGACACGGGAACCGTGAACACCGCCACCATCCGCAACATGATTGAACGGCGTGAACTGTTCCCATGCTTTTTCGGATCCGCGCTCAAAATGGAAGGCATCGACGAATTCATCCACGGCTTCGCGACATACACGCAGGAACCGCAGTACGCCGACGAATTCGGTGCCCGTATTTACAAGATCTCCCACGATGCCCAAGGCAACCGCCTGACATGGTTGAAAGTGACCGGCGGGGAACTGCACGCGAAGACAATGCTGAACGGCGGCAGCGGTGAACTGGCCTGGAACGAGAAGGCCGACCAAATCAGAGTCTATTCCGGCGCGAAATACTCCACGGTCGGATCCGTCCCCGCGGGAACAGTATGCGCGGTGACCGGCCTGACCCGCACCTTCCCCGGCGAAGGCTTGGGATTCGAACAGTCGGCAGAAAACCCGATCCTGCAACCCGTCCTCACCTACACGCTGCTGCCCGGTGGCAATGACACCCACAAATGCCTGCTCGCCTTGCGTGAACTGGAAGACGAAGACCCGCTGCTGCACGTCGTATGGCATGCGCGCCTGCAGGAAATCCACCTGCAGCTCATGGGAGCCGTGCAACTCGAGATCATCCAGCAGATGATGCATGACCGGTTCGGTTTGGACGTTGAATTCGGCCCCGGCGCGATTCTGTACAAGGAAACCATCACGGAACCGGTCGAAGGCGTGGGGCATTACGAACCGTTGCGCCACTATGCCGAAGCCCATGTTCTGCTTGAACCATTGCCGGCCGGCAGTGGTATGCAATACGCGACTGATTGCAGTGAGGACATCCTCGACCGCAACTGGCAACGACTCATCCTCTCGCATTTCCAGGAACGCGAACACCTCGGCGTGCTCACCGGCTCACCCATCACCGATATCAGACTCACGCTGCTCACCGGGCGTGCACACCTGAAGCATACGGAGGGCGGTGATTTCAGACAGGCAACCTACCGGGCGATCCGACAAGGGCTCATGGAAGCACGTGCCGGTGTACCAGATGAGACAGGAGCGTTCGATGTCGCGCAACGATTCGCGGGCGACGGCGACGATCACGACATCGAAACCGCTGACATCGACAGTATCGGCAGCGCCGATGCCGATAGCATCGATAACATTGGCGAAACACCGCAATGCCGCATCCAAGGCATGGGCAACTGCCGTCTGCTGGAACCTTGGTATCGGTTCCGTCTGGAAGTCCCGCAAGACATGCTCGGACGCGCCATGAGCGACATCCAACGCATGAGCGGCGAATTCGACCCGCCGCAGAACGACGCCGACGGCGAATACGCCGTACTGAACGGTACCGCGCCGGTCAGCGAAATGCGCGACTACGCCATGGATGTGAACGCCTACACGCACGGACGTGGCCATCTCGGCTGCACATTCGCGGGATACCGTCCCTGCCATGACGCCGAAACCATTATCAAGCAAGCGAACTACAATCCCGAATCCGATCTCGACCACACCACGGACTCCGTACTCTGCGCGCACGGTGCAGGTTATCCGGTGAAATGGTACAAGGTGCCCGAATTCATGCATCTGGACTACGCATGGGACGGCATGAGCTCACCTGATCAGCGCTCTTGAGTAGTGAGAAAAACCGGACGTTTATCGCACGCAGGCAATAAGGTGAAACGCAGCCGAACCGTGGCATGCTGGGCGGCGCTTTACGCCTGAAACACCTGACACCGTGCCACGGCGCAACACGCGACATTTACGACAACAGACAGAGGAAACACCCATGAGCGAAACCACCGCCACCGTCTGGCCCGCGCCCACGGCCGCCAAGCCGCTCGACGCCACCGTCGAAATCCCCGGCAGCAAATCCCTGTCGAACCGTTACCTCATCCTCGCCGCACTTGGCGGCACTCCCATCACCCTTACGGGTCTGCTGCGATCCCGCGACACCGACCTCATGATGGACGCGCTTACGGCGCTTGGCGTCAGCTGCGACATCGACCCTCATGTTCCCACCACCGTGCGCGTCACCCCGCCCGCGACGGGTCGGTTCACCGGCAACACCAGCGTCTACTGCGGTCTGGCGGGCACCGTCATGCGTTTCGTCCCCGGCCTCGCGTTGTTCGCGGACGGTCCGGTTCGGTTCGACGGCGACCGTCAGGCGTACGCGCGTCCTATGAAGCCCGTGCTCGACGGCTTGGAACAGCTCGGCGCGACCGTCGAATACCACGGCGAAACCGGCGGACTGCCCTTCACTATCACGTCGCCCGCCGAACTTGTGACAGAGCGCTGTGGCGTCACCATCGACTCCTCCGGCTCCTCCCAGTTCATCTCCGGACTGCTGCTGATCGCCTCCCGTCTGCCGGGCGGCATGACGCTCACGCATGTGGGCGGGAAGACCCCGAGCCTGCCGCATATCCGCATGACCGTCGCCGACGTGACCGCGGCCGGTGGCAGCATCACCGCCGACGAGAATGCACATACGTGGACTGTTGAGCCGCGCCCGCTGCAGCTGCCCGAACACATCACCGTGGAACCCGATTTGTCGAACGCGGCCCCGTTCTTGGGTGCGGCGCTGATTGCGGGCGGTACCGTGCGCGTGCCGAACTGGCCGGAAACCACCACGCAGCCGGGCGGACTGCTGCCCGGATACTTGGAACGCATGGGTGCGAAGGTGACGTTCTCCGTGGAGAACGGTGTGCGCTACTGCAATGTGACCGGTGGGGACGTGATTCATGGTCTGGGTGATTTCGACCTGACCGCCGCGGGTGAGATTGCGCCTTCGCTGGCCGCGATTCTGGTGTTCGCGGACGCACCGACCAACATGATCGGTATCGGGCATCTGCGCGGGCATGAGACGAACCGTCTGGAAGCGTTGGTCAACGAGATCACGCGCGTCGGGGGAAAGGCTTGCGAACTGGCGGACGGCATCCGTATCGAACCGGTGGCGGAGGCCGCGTTGCACGGTGCCGAAATGGAAACGTATGCGGATCATCGTATGGCGACCTTCGCGGCGATGCTCGGCCTGCGCATCGACGGCGTGACCGTGCGCGACGTGGAGACCACGCGCAAGACGCTGCCCGACTTCGTGGGCATGTGGACCGGCATGCTGGGCTGATATATCTGATACATCGGCTGGCTCGGATGGTTCGTTTATTGCGATCGGTGCCCGCTACTCCGCGGCTGTGAACGGCTACGGAGCAGCGGGCACCGTCATACGGGTGTCGCCGTATCGCTGATGTCCGCATAGTGGTCTCGACATGTGAAACGCTGAATGCCATGGAACCTTGCAACGGCGCAATCGTTCCCTCGCGGTAACCAAGGCACAATAATGTGCCGTCCTTACAAACCGGGGCCACGGTGATACGGTGAAGCCAAAGTCGGTGGGAACGCCGGTACGGAGAAAGAGGTGCGGCATGAATCAGGATGAGCGCAGGCGACTGCTGCTTCAAGGCCTGCTGGACGAGCGTCGGTCCTGGATGGGCGATGATTCCGCTGATGACGCTTCGGGCATCAGCATCCCGAACGATCCGGACCAGCAGCGCATACTGCTGCGCGCCCTGATGAACGTGCGCGAGCCGTACCCCGTCGACGAACGTCTTCTGCGCATTCAAGACGACTATCTGCATGCGGAAACCGCAGTCAAAGGCATCACCGACATCGCCGATCTCACACCGATCCGGACGGTGCCGAGTGCCGGGACGCAGACGGAACTCTACCTTTGGCAAGGTGACATCACGACACTCAGGTGTGATGCCATCGTCAACGCGGCGAACAGCGGCATGACCGGCTGTTACGCGCCGAACCACCGGTGCATCGACAATGCGATCCACACCTATGCCGGCATGGAACTGCGGTTGGCGTGCGCGGAACTGATGGAACGGCAAGGGTACCCGGAGCCGACCGGGCAGGCGAAGATCTCGCCGGCGTTCAACCTGCCGTGCCGATACGTGCTGCACACGATCGGACCAATCGTGGACGGGCGCGTGACCGCCGAGCACGATCGGCTGTTGGCATCCTGCTACCGTTCCTGCCTGAGGCTGGCGGCGGAACATGGGTTGGAAAGCGTGGTGTTCTGCTGCATCTCGACCGGCGAATTCCATTTCCCCAACGAGCGGGCGGCAGCAATCGCCATACATACCGTTGAGGAATTCACGGCAGAACGAACCAGCGTGAGGAAAGTGGTGTTCAATGTTTTCAAGGATACGGATTACGAAATCTACGAACGGCTGCTCCGAACCGAGCGATCAGCCGACCGGCCAACCGGCTGACAAGCCGACCGGCAGATGGGCTGATCGGCAGATGGGCTGATCGGCTTGGTTTGACCAACGGATTCGGCCGGAACGAGTCGATGAATCGGTTTGAAGTGTCGAACGACCCTGATTTCGCCCTACGACTTGACCTGCTGAAAACGGCGTGGCATGAGGCCGACGCCGTGATCATCGGTGCGGGATCGGGACTGTCCACGGCGGCGGGCTTCACCTATGCTGGCGAACGATTCGAACGGTACTTCTCCGATTTCGCCGCGACCTACGGCATTCGCGACATGTATTCGGGAGGCTTCTACCCGTTCGCCTCGCTGGAGGAATACTGGGCGTATTGGAGCCGATTCATAACCGTCAACCGCTACCACGACGTGCCGAAACCGGTGTACGCCGATCTGCTGAAACTCGTGGCGGGCAAGGACTATTTCGTCATCACGACCAATGTGGACCACTGCTTCCAGAAAGCTGGGTTCGCCCGCGAACGCCTGTTCTACACGCAGGGCGACTATAGCCTGTTCCAATGCAGCGTGCCATGCCGACAGGAAACCTTCGACAATGAGGCGGTTGTGCGGGCCATGGTCGAACGGCAGGAACATATGCGGATTCCGACGGAACTCGTGCCATCCTGCCCGTACTGCGGCAGGCCCATGACGATGAACCTGCGTTGCGACGATACGTTCGTGGAGGACGAAGGCTGGCATAAGGCCGCGGAACGATACGATGATTTCCTGCGCACACGAGTCCGCGCAGAGCGCAAGGTGCTGTTCCTGGAACTGGGTGTGGGCGGCAATACGCCCGTCATCATCAAATACCCGTTCTGGCAGATGACGGCGAGCAGCACCGACGCCGTCTACGCCTGCAGCAACCTGGGCGAGGCGAACTGCCCGGCCGACATCCGGCGGCAGTCCATCTGCATCAACGCGGACATCGGCGACGTGCTGGCGCGACTGCGGTAGGGGAGAAGCGCTCTTCCATATACGTTGAGGCCCCTGTGCGGTTCAGTTTGCTGAACCGCACAGGGGCCTCAACATCAGCGTTTGGTTACACGCTATGACATCTTCGCCAACAGGGCAATCACTCGAACTCTACAACAGGACCCATTTCTTAAACAGTTTTGTTTAGAAGATATGTATTCCTGTTCTTCTGATTATTTGTGGTATCCATATTATCCTGAGTATCACAGCTATTGTTATCAAAATGTTATCAGCCGTGATAACACGGGATTGTCCCCTGCGGATAATATCAATTGGCTTGGGTGTATTATAGCATCCAGAGGGGTAAATCTCAACATCCGATTTGATCCGGATGAGCGATTAAACTGGAATTTGTAGTTATCTATACTCATTTGGAATTTCGATATGAAATGTCTCACACAATAACTTCACATCATGCACATCATTCTCATCAAATTCGTATCCCAGATGGAACATTACTTGACTATATGGTTCAATACAGGAAACCTCTATCTCCTCAATTTTTCCTTTGCCCGAAAAAGTTTCTATCGGAAAACAATCCCCCTCATAAAGAATTTCACCTTCGCCCGTATATTCAAAACAATGCAAATCAACAATTCTGTTTTTCGCATCTTCCCATACAGTATGGTTCAATGTTGTATATTCCATCTTAATCTCATAAAAGTCATTAGCTTTCATCATCTCTATAAAGTTCTGATAATCTTTCTTTTCTACAAAAATATCAATATCGTTATGGGCTCTTGACTGATATCCAAGAAGAGCATCTACACCCCAGCCGCCATCAAGAAAGACTTTAATCTCCGCATCTATTGCAAATTGAAGAATCTGTTTTACATCTGTTATATTGACCATCTTATCATCTCCGCAAATTCAAATTTACTGCTGATTCTTCTTGCTTCTCCAATATAAAATTGCGGCTATACACAGTTCCAGTATTCCTATTGCCAGCCACACAATTCCCATGGCGATATTTCTGACCCATAAGAACCAGATCGCGGAACAAAGTATAAATGTTATTCCCAATATGATAAAAGTTTTGCCATTCGTTTTCATAACTCACATCTCCTTATCGTTACTCTTATGATTTGATTGCACAGATCAAGCGTAAAGACAGTGTTCTACGTAAGCCATCATCTGATTATTCTGATAGCCATATTCAACAAGTGCCAACAGGGGGACAAGTCCGACAAGCCACGACCTGTCAAATACGAACGGCAGCACAGCGGCTGCAATTAGAAGAAGCCCAAGCAAAACAAACAGCGCTGTATGTTCTTTGCGCCATTTCTTTTTGAAATAAGCTTTTCTTTCCTCGAGGGAAAACGCGCTCGATTTGGAAACAGCGATGACATTTTCATCCGCCTTTTTCCTGAATTCTTCATCCGATAGGAACTCGCCTGCCAGCAGCTCGTTAACGCTGACGTTCAGCTCTTTTGACAGCAGTTGGAGCATCTCAATGTCAGGCATATAATTTGCGTTTTCCCAGCGGGATACAGTCTTGTTGGTGACACCGAGTTTTTCGCCCAACGCCTCCTGTGTAAGGTTGTGCTGTTTACGTAGATAAGCGATAAATTTTCCTGTTTTAATCTGATCCATGTTGTTCACCTCCGTAAACAATATATCCCTACCGGTGTGAGAACTCTTCCCCACAAACAGCGAATTCGCCAAATGACACATTGTTTTGAATCTTGCAGTTACAAATTCAAATTTATCATCTCTTGCAGTTTGTCAACTTCTTCCGGTGTTAGCTGGAGACTGCTCTTATAAATACAAAATCCATGAACCAATAACTCTCCGTTTATATATGGATTGTTTCTATAAAGTCGCGAATAATTGCGTTGACTTTGTCCGGTTGATCGTCATTTGCATTATGCGCTGCCCCCTGAATCATGATGAGTGGAAAACCGGTGCGCTGCTCCCATCTCTTGGGATGTTTCTCCCTCTGCGCTGGCAGTTCCCGATATAGACACCAATATTGGCCTGATGCATACATTGTTTGCCCTGGAAGATCTGAGAGGTCTTAAAGTAGGTCAGATTGACGGAGAGCTTTGCCTCCGACTCGACAAACACAAAGGTCTCGAATACATTTCCATGTTTGATATGCTTTCTGCCTGGTATGAGCAGGAAGAGAAGTACCGTAATGGTGAGATCACCAAGGAAGAGTACGACCAGTGGAGATACAACTATCCAAAGTATGACACCTATAGCCGCCGGGCAAAGGTTCCTTCTCAGGAGATTTCAGATCTGTTCACCAAGTAAAACTCTATAGACGCAAAAAATCCCTTGCCGAGATTTCTCTCAGCAAGGGATTGCTTTTTAATATGGATACCTTTCGAACACCTTTTGAAATCATTCTTTACTCCAAAACCACTTGGTACGAAGAATGATGCTCCTTCAGAGTTCTGTTATCAAATTGTTATCAGAAGAGATTTTCAAATTCAGAAAACCCAGTGTTTTTCAAGGCTTCCGGGCTTTTCGCTATTATTCCCACTCGATGGTTGCCGGCGGCTTGGAGGTGCAGTCGAGCACCACGCGGTTGATCTGGCGGCATTCGTTGGTGATGCGCGTGGAGATCGTGGCCAGCACGTCGTACGGCACGCGGGACCAGTCGGCGGTCATCGCGTCCTCGGAGGAGACGGGGCGCAGCACAATCGGGGAACCGTAGGTGCGCTCGTCGCCCTGCACGCCGACGGAGTGCACGTCGGCCAGCAGCACCACCGGGCACTGCCAGATATCACGGTCCAGACCGGCCTTCGACAGCTCTTCGCGGGCGATGGCGTCGGCCTCGCGCAGCACATCCAGACGTTCCTTGGTGATTTCGCCGATGATACGGATGCCCAGACCCGGGCCCGGGAACGGCTGACGCCACACGATTTCGTCCGGCAGACCAAGCTCGGTGCCGATCGCGCGGACCTCATCCTTGAACAGGGTGCGCAGCGGCTCGATCAGCTGGAACTTGATGTCCTTCGGCAGACCGCCGACATTGTGGTGCGACTTGATGTTCGCGGCGCCGTCGCCACCGCCGGACTCCACCACATCCGGGTAGAGGGTGCCCTGCACGAGGAACTTGACTTCCTTGCCCTGCGCGCCGGCCTCTTCGATCACCTGACGTTGGGCCTTCTCGAACGTGCGGATGAACTTCTCGCCGATGATCTTGCGCTTGCGCTCCGGCTCGCTCACGCCCTTGAGCGCGGTGAGGAAGTCATCGGCGGCATCCACGGCGATCAGCTTGATGCCGGTCGCCTTGACGAAGTCGTGCTTCACCTGCTCGACTTCGCCCTTGCGCAGCAGGCCGTGGTCCACGAACACGCAGGTCAGCTGATCGCCGATCGCCTTGTGCACCAGAGCGGCGGCCACGGCGGAATCGACGCCGCCGGACAGGCCGCAAATCACCTGCGCGTCGCCGACCTGCTCGCGGATCTTCGCGACCTGATCGTCGATGATGCTCGAAGCGTCCCAGTCGGAATCAAGGCCGGCGCACTCGTGCAGGAAGGTTTCGATGAGCTTCTGACCCATCGGGGTGTGCTTGACCTCAGGGTGCCACTGCACGCCGTACAGCTTGCGGGAGGGATCCTGCATGGCGGCCACGGGAGCGCCTTCGGTGTGCGCGAGCACTTCGAAGCCTTCCGGTGCCTTCTTCACGGCGACGCCATGGCTCATCCACGTGTTCTGCTCGGCGGGGGAGCCGTCGAGCAGGCCTTCGGCGTGGTCGATCACGGTATCGGTCTTGCCGTACTCGCCCAGAGCTGCCTTGTCGACGTCACCGCCGAGCTCATGCGCCATCACCTGGAAGCCGTAGCAGATACCAAGCACCGGAACGCCGGCATCGAACACCTTCGGATCGATGGTGGGGGCGTCGGGTTCGAACACGGAAGCCGGGCCACCGGAAAGGATGATGGCCTTCGGGTCCTTGGCGAGCATCTCGTCGGCCGGCATGGAATGCGGTACCAGCTCCGAATAGACGTTTGCCTCGCGTACGCGGCGGGCGATGAGCTGTGCGTACTGGGCTCCGAAATCAACTACGAGCACAGGGCCTTTTGCCATTGGTTGTCTCCCTTGATTCTTGGGTCGCGGATAGGTCTTCCTCACGTCGCCGATACCTCATATATGACTCATATATGGCGAGATGCGCACGGCATGGTCCGGTGCGGACGCACATATATTAGGTATGCGTGCAGCATGCGGGAAAACAGTACCTCTGATTATGGCCGCGTTCGCAGACATTTGCGGTTGTGCGACGTGTGGGGCGGTGAAGCTGCGCGGAAGCCGGGGGTGGACGACGAAGAGGACACCACTTTGCTTATGGATGGCAGATTCGGGGGAGTTGAATATACTAGGTGGCTTATGTATGGCACTCTTTCGCAGATATTGCGGGTATGATCGCTGGGATTTCAACATCCTTACCCGCGGTTTCAAGGGATGCGTGCCATATATAAGCCACTTGGTGGGATTCAATCAGCGAAATCTGCCATATATTAGGCGAGATAGCGGCGGGGATAGTGGGCGAATGGTCTGTGGAAGGATATTCTGCCTTCGTGGGGTGTGTTGGACGGGTCGATTGCCCGGTTTTGTTTCCGCTACGTGGCTGGATGGTGTGCGGGGAGGGCAATGCAAACGTATTCTGCCAAAAGGCAACATTTCCTCCCATATCCAAGGCAACACGCCGATTGTGAAAACGTTCGAAACGAACGTGCCGTTTTTGTTGGATTCTCTAAAAACGTTGGAATTTAGCCATTTTTAGGAAATAATCCTCGATTGGCTCGCTTCACAAATCGCACAGTAAAACGAAACAAAAAATGTCATTTTCTTAACTTTTACGAACACACACGCAAAAAACTGTCCAAAAGTCAAACAGTGCTCGTACCATGAAACCGATTGGGCGTGAGTTTCCCAAGGGCTGCAAGGCCTGAAGGAAGCGCACGACCGAATGTAATAATCAATCGCACAACATGTGCAGGAGTTACAGGAGTATACATGACGAATCCTGTTATTGGCACCCCTTGGAAGAAGCTCGACGCTCCCGTTTCTGAGGAAGCCCTTGAAGGCGTTGACAAGTACTGGCGTACCGCTAACTACCTGTCCATCGGCCAGATCTACCTTCGCAGCAACCCGCTGATGAAGGCGCCGTTCACCCGCGAGGACGTCAAGCACCGTCTCGTGGGCCACTGGGGCACCACCCCGGGCCTGAACTTCCTCATCGGCCACATCAACCGCTTCATCGCTGATCACCAGCAGAACACCGTAATCATCATGGGACCGGGCCACGGCGGCCCGGCTGGTACCGCTCAGTCCTACCTGGACGGCACCTACACCGAGACCTTCCCGAAGATCACCAAGGATGAGGCTGGCCTGCAGAAGTTCTTCCGCCAGTTCTCCTACCCGGGCGGCATCCCGTCCCACTACGCTCCGGAAACCCCGGGCTCCATCCACGAGGGTGGCGAGCTGGGTTACGCTCTGTCCCACGCTTACGGCGCTGTGATGAACAACCCGTCCCTCTTCGTCCCGGCCATCGTCGGCGACGGCGAAGCTGAGACCGGCCCGCTGGCTACCGGCTGGCAGTCCAACAAGCTCATCAACCCGCGCACCGACGGTATCGTGCTGCCGATCCTGCACCTCAACGGCTACAAGATCGCCAACCCGACCATCCTGTCCCGCATCTCCGACGAAGAGCTGCACGAGTTCTTCCACGGCATGGGTTACGAGCCCTACGAGTTCGTTGCTGGCTTCGACGATGAGGACCACATGTCCATCCACCGTCGTTTCGCCGAGCTCTTCGAGTCCATCTTCGACGAGATCTGCGAGATCAAGGCCACCGCTCAGACCGACGACATGCATCGTCCGTTCTACCCGATGATCATCTTCCGCACCCCGAAGGGCTGGACCTGCCCGAAGTTCATCGACGGCAAGAAGACCGAAGGCTCCTGGCGTTCCCACCAGGTGCCGCTGGCTTCCGCCCGCGACACCGAGGCCCACTTCGAGGTCCTCAAGAACTGGCTCGAGTCCTACAAGCCGGAAGAGCTGTTCGACGAGAACGGTGCTGTGAAGGCTGACGTCACCGCCTTCATGCCGAAGGGCGAGCTGCGCATCGGCGCCAACCCGAACGCCAACGGTGGTGTGATCCGCAAGGATCTGAAGCTCCCGAAGCTGGAAGACTACGAAGTCAAGGAAGTCAAGGAGTACGGCCACGGCTGGGGCCAGCTGGAAGCTACCCGCCGCCTGGGCGTCTACACCCGCGACATCATCAAGAACAACCCGGACGACTTCCGCATCTTCGGACCGGACGAGACCGCTTCCAACCGTCTGCAGGCCGCTTACGAAGTGACCAACAAGCAGTGGGATGCCGGCTACCTGTCCGATCAGGTCGATGAGCACATGGCTGTCACCGGCCAGGTCACCGAGCAGCTGTCCGAGCACCAGATGGAAGGCTTCCTCGAGGGCTACCTGCTGACCGGTCGTCACGGCATCTGGAGCTCCTACGAGTCCTTCGTCCACGTGATCGACTCCATGCTGAACCAGCACGCCAAGTGGCTGGAAGCTACCGTCCGCGAGATCCCGTGGCGTAAGCCGATCTCCTCCATGAACCTGCTTGTGTCCTCCCACGTGTGGCGTCAGGATCACAACGGCTTCTCCCACCAGGACCCGGGTGTCACCTCCGTCCTGCTGAACAAGTGCTTCAACAACGACCACGTGATCGGCATCTACTTCCCGGTGGATTCCAACATGCTGCTGGCCGTCGCCGAGAAGTGCTACAAGTCCACCAACAAGATCAACGCCATCATCGCCGGCAAGCAGCCGGCTGCCACCTGGCTGACCCTGGACGAAGCTCGCGCCGAGCTCGAGAAGGGTGCTGCTGAGTGGGAGTGGGCTTCCACCGCGAAGACCAACGACGAGGCTCAGATCGTGCTCGCCGCCACCGGTGATGTTCCGACTCAGGAAATCATGGCCGCTGCCGACAAGCTGGACGCCATGGGCATCAAGTTCAAGGTCGTCAACGTTGTGGATCTGGTCAAGCTGCAGTCCGCCAAGGAGAACGACGAGGCCCTCTCCGATGAGGAGTTCGCTGAGCTGTTCACCGAGGACAAGCCGGTCCTGTTCGCTTACCACTCCTACGCTCGCGACGTGCGTGGTCTGATCTACGATCGCCCGAACCACGACAACTTCAACGTCCACGGCTACGAGGAGCAGGGCTCCACCACCACCCCGTACGACATGGTGCGCGTCAACAACATCGATCGCTACGAGCTCGTTGCTGAAGCTCTGCGCATGATCGATGCCGACAAGTACGCCGACAAGATCAACGAGCTCGAGGCCTTCCGTACCGAAGCCTTCCAGTTCGCGGTCGACAACGGCTACGATCACCCGGATTACACCGACTGGGTCTACTCCGGCGTGAACACCAACAAGCAGGGTGCCGTCTCCGCTACCGCCGCCACCGCTGGCGATAACGAGTGAGCCTAGCAGCCTAGCGATTGCTTTGATTCCGGTCGCATGACCGGTGTCGAGTAGGAAAGGGCCTGAGGATTCGTCCTCAGGCCCTTTTCGTTGCCGCGTTCACATGCGCGTTCATGCGAACGACCCACCTCGGAAATGCGGAAGTTACGGGGGATGACAGGGTGTCTACTTGAACGGCATTACAATTGGTTACGATTACAGCGGCGTGGCAACGCGACGCCGAACCAACGTACCTAGGAGACAACGTGAGTCTTACTACCGTCACCATCATCAGCCCGGAAGCAGCAAACGGCCGCAACGTCGCGGCGCTTGGCGTGGTCAGGGCATTGGCGTCCGTCAAAAGAACCGGTGTGTTCCGTCCGGCCGCATGCAGGAAGGAAACCTTCACCTCCGTACTGCTGGATGCCGCCAGCGCGGAAGAAACCATCGAACAGGCCAGGGGAGTGTGCCCCAAACGCGCCCGTAACGACAAGGAAGGCGCGCGCGCCGACATCGTCGCCGCATATGAGACCACCGTCGCCGTCATCGATCCGGAAGCCATGGTGATCGTCGGTACCGATCGCAGCGCCATCAATGATCCGGAAATATTCGGCTTCAACGCCGATGTCGCGGCCGATCTGAAAAGCCCCGTGCTCCTCGCGGTCTGTACTATCGACCGCACCCCCGAACAGGTGCTGGCGACGATTCGAGCCTGCACCGCATCCGTCGAACAGCGCGGCAGCACCGTGCTCGGCGTATTCATCACCGGCGCTGACGAGGATCAGATCCCCGCGTTGAACGAATTCTTCGCCTCCGAATACGATCTGCCCGCTTGGGTGCTGCCCAAGGTCGACTTCGCGGAGGAAGGCGCCGTGCAGAAGGCCGTCGAAGCCTTCAGCGCGAACGTACCCACCGACGAGCTGCTCGCCGCACTCGATACGCCGTTCGCTGCCCCCGTCACCCCGTACGCATTCCAGTACGGTCTGCTCGGCAAGGCCAAGGCCGACAAGAAGACCATCGTGCTGCCCGAAGGCGCGGAAGACCGCATCATCAAGGCCGCCGACTACCTGCTCGAACGTGACATCGTGGATCTGATCATCGTGGGAGACAAGGATGTGATTCTCGCACGCGGCGAGGAACTCGGTCTGAAATCGCTCGGCAAGGCATCCTTCCAGTCCATGGATGATGAGGAAGCGCTCACGCCGATGGTCGCCAAGCTCTGCGAGCTGCGTGCCAAGAAGGGCATGACCGAGGAACAGGCCCGCAAGCAGCTCACCGACGCCAGCTATTTCGGTACCATGCTGGTGGTGCTCGGCAAGGCGGACGGCTTGGTATCCGGATCGGTCAACTCCACCGCCAACACCGTGCGCCCCGCGCTGCAGGTCATTAAGACCAAGCCCGGCGCATCGCTGGTATCCGGCTCGTTCCTCATGTGTTTCAAGGATCACGTCGCCGTGTTCGCCGATTGCGCCATCAACCTCAATCCGAACGCCGAACAGCTGGCCGACATCGCCATCCAGTCCGCCGAAACCGCGGCGGCGTTCGGCATCGAGCCCAAGGTCGGCATGCTGTCGTACTCCACGCTCGGTTCCGGCAAAGGCCCGGACGTCGATCTGGTCGAGGAAGCGACCGCGCTGGTCTGCAGCAAGGCACCGGACCTGCAGGTTGTCGGATCCGTGCAGTTCGACGCCGCCTGGTCGCCGACGGTCGCCGCGACCAAGGCCAAGGGCAATGATGTGGCCGGGCATGTGAACGTCTTCGTGTTCCCCGACCTGTGCGCGGGCAACATCGCCTACAAGGCGGTGCAGCGTTCCTCCGGCGCGATTGCCATCGGACCGGTGCTGCAGGGCCTGAACAAGCCGGTGAACGACCTGTCCCGTGGCGCGACGGTTCAGGACATCATCAACACCGTGGCGTTGACCGCCGTCGAAGCCCAACAGTAAGCGGTAGCCAACGGTAGCCAAACAATGGCCAAAAGATAACTCACCGTGGCCGAACGGTGAACAGCCGATAGCCACCGGCGAACGACCGATTGCCGGGCGCCGTCCAGTCGGATATGCGCGGAACGCGCCTATCCACAAAGCGGCGCACGGCAATGGTTTGTAGAACGTGAAGAGTAATCTGGACAACGGTAAATCCGTGTGTGCGGAACAGTACAACAATTGGAGGATGCCCACAATGGCAAAAACCGTCCTTGTTATCAATTCCGGTTCCAGCTCGATCAAGTACCAACTGGTCGATCTCGAATCCGGTGAAGGTCTCGCTTCCGGTCTCGTCGAAAAGATCGGCGAGCCCGTCGACGGCCACTACAAGCACGAATACAACGGTGAGAAGCACGAGCTCGAAGAGCCGATCCACGATCACGAGCAGGGTCTGAGGCGCGTCCTCGGCTTCTTCGACGAGTTCGGCCCGAAGCTGTCCGACGCTGGCATCGTCGCCGTCGGCCACCGCGTGGTCCAGGGCGGTTCCATCTTCCCGCAGCCGGCTCTGGTCACCGACAAGACCATCAACCAGGTCAAGGACCTCGCCGTGCTCGCCCCGCTGCACAACGGCCCGGAGGCCAAAGGTGCCGAAGTCATGCGCGCTCTGCTGCCGGACGTTCCGCAGGTCTTTGTGTTCGATTCCTCCTTCTTCTTCCAGCTGCCGAAGGCTTCCAGCACCTACGCGCTGAACAAGGAAGTCGCCGACCAGTACCACATCCGCCGCTACGGCGCCCACGGCACCTCCCACGAGTTCATCTCCTCCGTGGTTCCGTCCGTCATCGGCAAGCCCGCCGAAGGCCTCAAGCAGATCGTGCTGCACATCGGCAACGGCGCTTCCGCCTCCGCTGAAATCTCCGGCAAGCCGGTCGAGACCTCCATGGGTCTGACCCCGCTCGAAGGCCTCATGATGGGCGGCCGTACCGGCGACATCGATCCGGCCGTCGTGTTCCACCTGATTCGCAACGCCCACATGAGCGTCGACGAACTGGACACCCTGTTCAACAAGCGCTCCGGCATGATGGGCATGACCGGCTATGGCGATCTGCGTGAAGTGCATCGTCTGGTCGCCGAAGGCAACGAGGACGCCAAGCTGGCCCTCGACGTCTACGTGCACCGCATCGTCGGCTACATTGGCAACTACACCGCTCAGATGGGCGGCGTGGACGTGATCACCTTCACCGCCGGCGTCGGCGAGAACGATGACGTCGTCCGCAAGATGGTGTGCGACAAGCTCGCTCCGTTCGGTGTCAAGCTGGACGAGGAGAAGAACGCCACCCGTTCCAAGGAACCGCGCATCATCTCCACCCCGGATTCCGCGGTCACCATCTGCGTCATCCCGACCAACGAGGAGCTCGCCATCGCCCGCAAGTCCGCCGCCATCGCGGAAGCCGGCGAGGACTACTACGGCTACAAGGTCGCCTGAGTCGACTCTTACGGTGAAACGTCGCGTGGCATGCGCCTGAGCGATGTATCACCCGGATGATTCGGACCAAACGGTGAAGGTCCCGACATGTCATGTGTCGGGGCCTTCACCGTTTTCATGGCTGGTCCGATCCCATTGCGCGGCCGATCCCTGGCCTGAACTCGCTTCCTCCTGCCCAACGGGCGACGCTCCATAAGACAGAAAATCCGAATGGCGGAAACGATGGGGGAGGTTTTCGACGAAGGGGGGGGGATTTGGAGCGTCGTTAGGTCGTGCTGACAGTATGATTGGCTCTGTTCATCACGAACCTGAGCATGATCTCCGTTCCGGAATACGAGCGGCGGCGAATCGGTTCGCGCCATCTCGTTTCGTATATGGAAAGAAGAAGGGTCCACGCATGATGAGGAAGTTCGTCGGACTGGACGGTATCAAAGGTCTGGCACTGCTTGCCATCGTCGCATACCATTGCGCACAGGGCAATCTCCCCGGTGGATTCTACGGCGTCGACGTGTTCCTCACCGTGGCGGGTTTCGTTATGGCGACGAGCATGTTCCGCAAACTGTTCCGTGACGGCAAAATCAACTACTTCAGGTATGCGCAGAGGCGTTTATCCCGACTGTATCCGGCGCTCGTGCTCATGGTCGCATCCATGGTGACGTTCGCGAACGTCTTTGACCGGGACGCTTTGGTGGGTGTCTCGGGTCAGGTGCTCAGTTCGTTGACCGGATGGTACAACTGGCATGCGATCATCGGTGGGCAAAGCTACTTCGACCAGATGAACCCGCAACTGTTCCGGCACCTATGGTTCGTTGGTGTATTGCTGCAGTTCTACGTGTTGCTGCCGTTCATCGTGTGGATCATGTGTCGGATACGAAGCACGCGATTCTCGGTGGCGGTGCCGCTCGGTCTCGCCGCGCTCAGTGGCACGTTGATGTGGGTGTTGTACCAGCCTGACGGCGATCCGACGCGCGTCTACTTCGGTACCGACACGCATTCCGTGGGACTCATGTTGGGTGTCGCGTTCGCCTGGTGCGTGTGTACGTATGAGTACAACCAGCAGCGCCCCCTGTCCGCCTCGCAGACGGCAACGGCAACGAATCAGAAGAACGCCGGATTGCAGCCGCCGAAGCCTTTGCAGCCTCCACAGCCACCGTCCGGAATCGGCTACGCCATCGCGCCGATTGTTGGATTCGCCGCGTTCATCGTACTGGCGGTGCTCTGCTTCTGCGGCAGGCAGGATGCGTTCGCCTTCCGCGGTGGCATCATCCTCGCCAGCGTCTGCTCCATCCTGCTCATCGCCGGCACGATCAGCGCGAACTCCTGGATGCGTGAACTCATGCTGTTCAAACCGCTGGCGGCTCTCGGACGCCACTCCTACAGCGTGTACCTGTGGCATTGGCCGCTGTGGATCGTTGTCACGGCCACGGTCGGCAAAGGTGATCCGCGTAACGGCTGGGCGCTCATCCTGACCCTCGCATTGACCGCGGCATTCTCCGCCATCTCGTGGTATCTGCTCGAACAGACTGTCGCGCGGCATTCCGTGTCCTACGCGATCTTCCCGTATCCGGTCAGTCCGGAGGAGAAGAAAGCCGCGCAGATTCTACGCGCGGTACTTGTCGATGTGCTCGTCATCCTCGCCGTAATCGGCTGTGCCCGTGCCATCAATGAGGCTCCGGAGAAGACACAGATGCAGATTCAACTGGAACAGCAATCCCGTAAGCTCAAGCAGCAGCGTGGCCAGCAGAACGCCGGAGGCCCGGCCAAGCCCGCGCCGCCTAATCAGATCAAGCCCGCCGATCAGAAGAACTCATCCAAGCCGAAGGCGGCACCCAAGCACACCGCGCCCACAGGCGATCAGATCACCGCCATCGGTGATTCGGTGATGCTCGCCAGCAGCGGAGGTCTTACCGCCGTGTACCCGGGAATCGACATCAACGCCGAGGTTTCACGTTCCATGGCAGTCGCCCCCGGGCTTGCGCAAGCCGATGCGGCATCCAACACTCTGAGGCAGTGGGTTCTGGTCGGCTTGGCGACCAATGGCTACGTCACCGTGGATCAACTGGACCAGTTGCGTCAGCAGCTCGGGCCCGGCCACGTACTGGTCTTGGTCAATGCGCACGGCGATCGTGCATGGATCGGCGTGAACAATCAGATGTTCGCCTCCTACGCTGCCAGCCATGCCGCGGATACGGTTCTGGTGGATTGGGATGCGATGGCCAACCAGCATCTCGGCCAGTTGTCGTCCGGCGACGGCATCCACCCCAATATCGGTAGCGATATCTACGCACAAGCGGTCAAACAGGCGATCGATGGATGGATCGCCGCAGGGCACTGATCGGCCGGGGTTTTATTGCCGGGCGGCATCCGATATTGTTCGGGTGCCGCCCGGTTGACGTTCGGGGGCTTTCCGGGCGGCAACCATACTGACATGCCGCTAGGCGTAGGTCGGCGGTGCGACCCGCCACGCCGTAATCGCAAAGCATGGCGTGGGGGAGAGGAAGGGGATAGTCGCCGGGGAGTGTTCGCGGTCGGTGTTGGTCGCTACACTGGGAGCTTACAAGCCCATGACTAAACACACTTTTGGGAGATAATGGTGAGCGCAATCCTTGAAGGGAAGCCAGATAAAAACCTCATTCTCGTAACGGGAAGAGTTCATCCGAAACTTGCTCAGGATGTCGCCGATCAACTCGGCATCGATGTACTCGAAACCACCGCATACGATTTCGCCAACGGTGAGATGTATGTGCGTTATACCGAATCCGTTCGTGGCGCCGACGTATTCGTACTGCAAAGCCATTACCAGCCGATCAACAAGGCGATCATGGAACAGCTCATCATGATCGACGCGTTGAAGCGCGCTTCCGCCCGTTCCATCACCGCCGTGTGCCCGCTGCTCGGATACTCCCGTCAGGATAAGAAGCATCGTGGTCGCGAACCCATCTCCTGCCGTCTGGTCTTCGATCTGCTCAAGACCGCTGGCGCGGACCGCATCATGTCCGTCGACCTGCATGCCGCCCAGTCCCAGGGCTTCTTCGACGGCCCCGTCGACCATCTGATCGCCATGCCGGTGCTCGTCGACTATATTCGTGATCGTTTCCAAGATCAGCTTGACAATGTCGCCGTCGTCTCCCCGGACGCCGGCCGCATCCGTGTCGCCGAACAGTGGGCCCAGCGCCTTGGTGGTGGCCCGCTCGCCTTCGTGCACAAGACCCGTGACATCACCCGCCCGAACCAGGCTGTCTCCAATCGTGTGGTCGGTGACGTCGCCGGCAAGGACTGCGTGCTCGTCGATGACCTGATTGACACCGCCGGCACCATTGTTGGCGCATGCAACGTGCTGAAGAACGCCGGAGCCAAATCCGTGACCGTGGTCGCCACGCATGGCGTGCTTTCCGGCCCTGCCGTCGAGCGTCTCAAGAACTGCGGCGCCCGTGAGGTCGTGCTCACCGACACCGTTCCGATTCCGGATGAGAAGCGTTGGGATGGTTTGACCGTGCTTTCCATCGCGCCGCTGCTGGCCAGCGCCATCCGCGCGGTGTTCGAGGACGGTTCCGTCGCCGAACTGTTCGACACTTACCCGGAGCATCACGGCAAGGGATTCCTCTTCGCTTAGCATGCATTCCCTGAGTGGACGGCCGAAAATCAGGCATCCACTCAGGGAATCGCGCCGGAATCACGGCCATAATCGAAGAAAAAACGCCGCCGCGACACGTCGAACGTGAAATGTGTGGCATAATAAACACTTGGCGGGTTTCGCACTCGCCGTTCCCCCATGGTGTAATGGCAGCACACGGGTCTTTGGAACCCTTTGTCTTGGTTCGAGTCCAGGTGGGGGAGCCCATCATGAGACGGCTCTGCGGCATGCGTCGCAGGGCCGTCCTCGTATATTCGAGCGCTGCGGGATCCGGCATGACGCGCGTGGGCTGTTGATCGCCGATTCCCGGCGTCGCGCTCATCCGGGCGACAGTCTATGATGTTGTGCGAAACAACCGATGCCGAGACGCCATGCGCCGCAGCGGCGTCGCGCAGCATCATCCGTCAACGAAGGGAACGCACCTTTATGGCATCCTCGGCATTGTCCGCCGCAATCATCCTCGCCGCAGGCGAAGGCACCCGCATGAAGTCCTCCAAGCCGAAGGTGCTGCACACTTTTGCAGGGAAAACCTTCCTGAACCGTGTCATGGATTCCGTCGCCGCGCTGAATCCCGGCACCCTTGCCGTGGTCGTGCGCTTCCAGGGCGAGCGAGTGGCCGAAGCCGCACGTTCCTACAATGAGCACGTCACCGTCGTCGAACAGGACGACAAGCCCGGCACCGGGCGTGCAGTGCAGTGCGCCATGGAACAGCTCGCGGCGAACGGTGAGCTCACCGGTTCCGTGCTTATCGCGGCTTCCGACATGCCGTTGCTTGATACCGAAACCCTCGGCGCGTTGCTTGACTTCCACAACAACAGCGGCAACGGTGCCACCGTGCTCACCACCGTGCTTGACGATCCGACCGGCTACGGCCGTATCATCCGCGACAGCGAAGGCAACGTGCTGCGCATCGTGGAACAGAAGGACGCCAACAGCAGCGAACTGGCCGTGCATGAGGTGAACACCTCCGTGTACGTGTTCGATGCGGCGGTGCTGTCCAAGGCGATCAAGGGCCTCAACTCCAACAATGCGCAGGGTGAGTTCTATCTGACCGACGCGTTGGAGACCGCCAAGCAGGAAAGCGCCGTGGGTGCGTTCGCCGCGCCGGATCCGCTGAGCGTGGAAGGCGTGAACGATCGCGTGCAGCTTGCCGCGCTGGCCAAGGCGCATAACCTGCGTGTGTGCGAGTATTGGATGCGCGAAGGCGTCGACATTCTCGACCCGCAGACCACGTGGATCGAGGATGATGTGACCATCGGCCGCGACGCCGTGATCCTGCCGGGTAGCTTCCTGCAAGGTCATACCGTGATTGGCGAGAACGCCGTCGTAGGCCCGTATACCACGCTGATCGACGCCGTGGTGGATGAGGAGGCCGTGATGGAACGTTCCCGCGTGCAGGAATCCCATATCGGTCGCGGTACGAACATCGGCCCATGGACGTACCTGCGCCCGGGCAACGAGTTCGGCGAGGGCGCGAAGGCCGGCGCGTTCGTGGAAATGAAGAAGGCGCGTATCGGCAACGGCACCAAGGTGCCGCATCTGAGCTATGTGGGCGATGCCGAACTGGGCGACCACACCAACATCGGCGGCGGCACCATCACCGCCAACTACGATGGCGTGCGCAAGAACCGCACCGTGATCGGCGCCGGATGCCATGTGGGCGCGGGCAACCTGTTCGTCGCCCCGGTCACGGTCGGCGACAATGTGACCACGGGCGCCGGCTCCGTGGTACGCCATGAGGTGCCGAGCGATTCCATGGTGTATTCCGAGAACACGCAGCACAACGTCGAAGGCTGGAAGCCGGCCTGGGAACGCTGAACGTCGCACGACGAACGCGTCGCATGTTGTTGCACGCGTCGAACGCCGAAGGACGCTCATCCCAGAGGCGACGTGACATACATACCGAAACCAACGGCAGACCGGTGACTTCCGGCTGCGATAACCACTTGTGAAAGGACATTCATGCCCGCATTGCAAACCTCCATCGACGACATCCGTATCGCGGCCGCGGCCGCGGACCGTATGAAGGCCGCCGACATCGTCGCCTTCGACGTGACGGTTCCGCTCGGTATCACCGACATCATGATGGTCGCCACCGCTTCCAACGAACGTCAGGTGCTCGCCGTCGCCGAGGAGATCGAACGCGACCTGTATCTGAAGTGCGGCAAGCGTCAGCCGCGCGAACGTGAGGGTCTGACGGAAGGCCAGTGGGTGCTGCTCGACTACGGCGATTACGTGATCCACGTGATGCACGAGGAATCCCGCAAGTTCTACAACCTGGAAAGACTGTGGCGCGACTGCCCGCAGATCGACCTGCAGCTCGAACACCCGGAAACCAGCGCATCCGCTGCGTCCGACGAGTCCGACGAATCTGCCGACAGCATCGAAGCTTGATATGCCATCGCCCGGAACCGGCTTTCGAATCGGTTCCGGGCGATGCCGTTTTCGTTCCCGAAACCCGCGCAAGGCCGGGAACCTTAGGGATAGGAAGGATTCCCATGCCACATCATGTACGTTCCATTTTCCTCGTCCGTCACGGGCGCACCTCCTACAATGCGGCGCATCGCCTGCAAGGGCAGGTGGATATTCCGTTGGATGCCGTGGGGGAATGGCAGGTCAGACAGACCGCCCTCGCATTGAAGGACCTGTATGTGGATAGAAGACCGCAAACCGATCATCAGCTGATCGTCTGTTCGGATCTCGGACGTGCTCGCGCCACGGCGCAGGCGTTCGCCGACGTGCTGGGCGACGCGCAGCTGCATCCGGACCCGCGTGTGCGTGAGCGCAGCTTCGGCGATTGGGATGGCCATGCCGTCAGCGAGCTGGCCGAAACGTACCCTGAGGATTTCAAACTGTGGATCGATCACAAGGACGGCGAGATGAAGTACGGTGCCGAAGCCAAAAGCGCCGTGGGTGCGCGTGGCGTCGCCGCGATCAACGACTGGGCGTTGCGTGCCGGGGAGGACACGGATTTGTACATCTTCTCCCATGGTGCGTGGATTTCCCAGACCTTGCAGACCCTGCTCGGCCTTAACCAGGTGGATCCGACGTTCGCCAGCATGCTTTCCATGGATAATGCGCATTGGGTGAGGCTGCTGCCGATGGACACCACTGAAGGCGGTTTGCGATGGCGTCTGAAGGACTACAATCACGGTCCCGCCATCGCCGACACGGACGAATGGGGGCGCGAACGCTGAGCAGGACGCATAACGCTGAACGTTGAGCGCTGAATGAACCAATGGCCCCATGTGTCTTCCCGTATTTCATTGGAAGACACATGGGGTTTCGCTTATCGTGGCGACACGCCGGCATGTATGGCTGAAATCGTTGGAATTCCGCCGAAATTTGCTTGTTGTTTTCACGTGCGACACGCCATGTTTTGCGTCCTTCGACATTCCGTCGTATTGTATACGAGGTTCGCAAAGAGCTGATAAATGAATACGGGGCTATGGCGCAGCTGGTAGCGCATCTCCATGGCATGGAGAGGGTCAGGGGTTCGAATCCCCTTAGCTCCACGATGAGGTGCTTCTTTGAGTATCTCTCTCTGATTCGCTAGGGCATTCGCTCGACGGCTCAGATAAATGAATACGGGGCTATGGCGCAGCTGGTAGCGCATCTCCATGGCATGGAGAGGGTCAGGGGTTCGAATCCCCTTAGCTCCACGAAAAGGTTGAAACCTCTTGCGTCGCGCAAGGGGTTTCTTCATATTTTCTAATCCTGTGCTAGTCTGCCCGTAAATTTCGGGATAACGGTTTTGCGGCACGTGCATCCCATGATGTTGTCTCTCAACAACGATTCAATACCCCCCTGATCTTTTATGCAGGGGGTTGATTCATCCCGGCGAGTCGTGCGTAGCCGTACAGCGGTTGAATCCATTGATTGCAACAGTTGCCTACGGTTGCAGGGCATTCCCCCTATGCCCCCTTTCTTGACAAGCTGATTCTTATTCTCAAGGAAAACAGGTTGAAAACCTGTGCTTGTACTGAGATGAGAGAACTGCTCTGCGTTCATGCGTTGTTGCAGAGTCCCAGAAGGGTGTGGCAGACATGAGAAAAACAACCTCCCCCCCCCTATCCATTGCTGATTGGGCGAAGAATATAATCGTGACTTTCGTTGGGGCGGCGATGATCGTTGCTGGTGGCATTGAGACGGGTGCCGCCAATGCTGATGATGGCTTGGAGACGACAAATCAGACCGAAACCGTATCCAATGAAGATCACACCGGTTCCCAGCTTATCGATGAATCATTCAAGAATACGGATTTCGACAATGCTGGTAACTGGATCAAGGTTGGCGATGCCTGCCTTACCGCAGGGGCGAATGCCTGCACGAACACGCAGGACAGTTCTGCCGTTCAGGGGGTTGGGAACGGCAAAGGCTATCTGCAGTTGACCGACAACAGTCGTGGCAGAAGCGGTGCAGTGCTATACAATCAGGCCATTCCCTCCCGTCAGGGTTTGGATATCACGTTCGATGAATACGAGTATCACACAACCAGCCAAGGCGAGTACGGCAATACCGGCGCCGATGGCATGAGCTTCTTTCTGACGGATGGCGCTGCCACGTTGTCCAAGCCGGGCGCGGCAGGTGCGGGCTTGGGCTATGCGTCAAAAGATGATGACATCTCCAATGGTCGTGACGACAAGGAGGAGGGTATCGCCCAAGGTGTTTTGGGTATCGGCCTTGACATGTTCGGCAATTTCAGCAAGGAGCATGCCGGCAACCGTGAGGTCGGCGGGCAATCATGCCCGACCGCGTCGGGCGGCGACAGTGATTCCGTGACCTTGCGCGGTGCTGGTGCCATGGACTCCTCCGGTAAATGGCTTGATGGGTATTGTTGCCTGAGCACTCAGCCGAATGCCGGTCTGGCGACGAGTCCCGCCACCGCCGAGGAGAACGATACGAACGGCAAGACGGTGCGCATCAAGATTTCAGCACTTGAGGAAGGACAACAATATCAGAAATATCAGACCGTTACCGTGTGGATTGGCGGGCGGCAGGTGATGGTGTATCCGTTGGAGTACCAGTTACCGACCACCATCAAGTTCGGTTTTTCCGCATCCACCGGTGGTAACCATCAGGTGCATCTGGTGCGGGGTTTGACCGCGTATTCGGTGACTCCGGTGAGCGCGATTAGCGTCACCAAGCAGGTTGACAAGGACCAAGTGCCGGCATGGACGCCGGAGTATGCCTTCAAAAGCGGCGACACGGTACCATACAAGTTCACTGTCACCAATGGCGGCAAAGAGCAGCTGAACAATGTTACGGTTTCCGATCCCCTTATTGCGAACGTACAGTGCCCTTCGACACTGAACCCGTTGGAATCGGGCGAGTCCGTTACCTGTACGGGATCGCTCATTGTGAATGACGCGCAGGCCGCTGCCGGCAGTTTAACGAATACGGTGACCGCCACGGATTCCGTCGCGGTTCGTACCATGGCCAGCTTGGGTACGCCCGAACATCGCAAATGGGTGGAGAAGGTCAACGGCACGAACGACACCTATACGCTGAACCTTGATGTGAAGGGCAACGATTCCAGCTCCTCCATCACCATCGGTCGTGGCGCGGATGTGGTGGTTGTGTTCGACAAGTCGGGAAGTATGAAAGGGCAACGTCTGACCATCGCGAAGACGGCGGTGAAGAATCTGGCGAATGCTCTACTGACCGATGAGAACGGCAAGCTTGCACCGGGCAAACAGGTGCAGATGAGCATCGTGCAGTTCGCGACCAGCGCTGAGACGGCCAGTTCATTCACCGCTGATGCAGGCAGCATCACATCAACGGTGAATGGCATTACAGCTAGCGGTGGCACCAACTGGGAGTCTGCTTTGAAAAACGCCAACGCTGCGGCCAGCGGACGCGAAGGCGTAGCGAAGTATATCGTGTTTGTCTTCGATGGCAATCCAACGTACCGTGTGACCAGCTACCCGATTGGCTGCAACTGGTGGACCTGCAATCCAGATGGCGGCAGTGAAGGCCACTACGGCGAGGGAAACAACGATAGCTACGGTTACAACTATGACGCCGCGACTGCCGAAGCCAACAAGCGCGAGTCTGGAGTGATGTTATTCTCCGTCAGTTCATCCAGCGAGGCCAGCAAGATGGATGACCTTGCGAAGGATACGCATGGCACATATTTCGACGGCTCCGATTCCGAGAAGCTGATTAAGGCATTCGACGATATCGCGCAGACCATCATCAGCTCCAGCAGTTACACGATTCAATCCATCCAAGACACGTTGTCCGAATGGGTTGATCCAGCGTGGACTGGAGATTTGTCGCAACATATCAGGGTCTACAAGAACAATATGCAGCTCAACGACGGCTGGACCGCATCATACGATGAGGCCGGCAAGAAGGTTGCGTTGACATTCAACCCTGCGGTGACCGCCACGAAAAATGATGTGTTCCGTATCGCCTTCAATGTCAAGCCGAACGATAAGGCATATGAGTACTACGCTTCGACCGGCTATCCGAGCGGCAGTGTCGGCGATCCCGGCACCGGTGACATCTCTTCCGGTCAATCCGGTTTTGCTACCAATGCTGATGCTTCGGTGAACTATTGCGTGGTCACCTCCACCGCAGGTGGCAACGGTACGAGAAACTGCAAGAGTTCGAATTATGCCAAGCCGGTTATTCCCCTGACCAAAGGTACGCTCACGGTCGTTAAGCACTGGGTCGATGGCTCAGGCAGGACAATCAGCGACCCCAGTGTGGAATCGGTCACTGTGAACGTCAAGCAGGACGGCGTGCAATACGCCCAAGGCAAAGTAACACCTGCCGGACCTGATAATGACGATGCGAAGCCCGAAGACAATTGGACATGGTCGAAATCCGTAGCAGTCGGCTCCGGTGACAAAACCTACACCGTTGAGGAACAGTCCTTGCTGGGCTGGAAACCGACCTATGCGATCAGCGTGGTCGGTGGAGCTACGGCCAATGGAAACACGGGCGCGACATTCACAGGCGGTGCCGCCGGACAGTCGGCGACCATCACCATAACCAACCACCAGCTCTCCACATCGGTGATCCCCCTGACCGGTGGGTCGACGGAACGTGACTGGTTGGCGACGGCTTTGGGTCTGGGAGGTCTTGCCCTCCTTCTGGTAGGTGTATCCAATTTGTGGATGCGTGGCAAACGACTCGACTGAATGTTTCAGATTGTGGATCGCGGAGATCCACGGAGGCCTTATAGCGGCTTCATGCCTCCGCGGTTGCAGAAAACAGCAAACAACCAATAGAGAAAGAAGGATTCCCATGAGAATGAGGAAACTTTTCGCCAGCATTGCCGCTGTGGCGACAATGCTGGGCGGTATGGCGTTCGGCGTCATGAGCGCTGCTGCCGCAGACAGTAACCAAACGATCACGATTCACAACTCGCAGTCGGGGCACGCCTATAAGGCCTATCACAAATCGCCACTTTCAGCAACAAACAGTCGACGGAGGCAGATGGCAAGAAAACCGCATTCGTGGACGTGAATACCGTCACGGGTATGGAGAAAGCCGTGTATCTGGCTGCCGCCGCGGCCAAGAATGTTACCGCATTGCCCACCGAGTACGGCGTGGTCTCCGGTACCGGTGATGCCGCGGATTATTCGGCAACGAATCCTGCGGCCTATGTTGCCACATTCGATGCGAATACCTTGCGTAAGTTTGCTGATGAACTGGATCGGTACCTTACGGCAGACGCGCAGTATACCGTGAATGGCAGCACTCCTTCGGGCTCCGATGTGACGCTTTCCATGCCGGAAGGCTGGTATGCCGTCAAGGACACGAAGAATGCCCAGTCGGTTAAGGGGTCGACGGCCATCGTCGCCACCACCGTTGCGGGCGCGGATGGTCTGACCATCGCGTCTCCATATGAGGAGGGACAGCAGAACATCACCGAGCCAGGCCAGGTGAACGCGAAATCGGAAGACAAGCCTGCTGGCGATAAGACGTCCGATAAGAATGGTACGGCCGTGGGCGTGGGTGACTCAGTCCGTTACACGCTGACTTCGTATGTGCCTACCAACTACTATGAGGCCAACACCACGTACAACGTGACGTTCAAGGATGTTCCCGGCACCGGTCTGACTGTCAACCGCAATACGGCCGATTTCAAGGTCAACGGTACGCAGATCGGCACGCAAGCAGGTCAGGTGAACGCTGTCTTCGGCGGTGAACTGACTAATGAAAGTTCTTCGTTTGATGGTGATGGTACTAAGTTCTTCACCGTGAGCTTGGATAAGGATGCCATCGAGACCGCTCTTGGCAATAATCCCGTGGCCGCCGCGAACGGCTATTACAAGCTTGAGCTCACATACACCGCCAAGGTGAACGCCGCTGCCGGCGGCGTGCTTGAAAACACGTACCACGAAGGCGATGCCACGCATACGAATACGGTGAAGACCGGCTCGTTCAGCTTCCAGAAGATCGGCGTAGGCGACGATAAGGCCGGTTTGAACGGTGCCGAGTTCAAGATCTACAAGACTGGTGCCAATGGTGATAAGACTGGCGAGCCATTGTGGTTCACCGCTGCCGGCGGCACATACAAGCTGTCCGCCACGCAGGAAACCGCCACCGGCAATACGCAGACCTTGGTCACCGCCACTGTTGATGGCACGAAGGGTAAATTGGTCGCCAATGGCCTTGCAGCCGGTACATACGTGGTCGAAGAGACGAAGGCACCTACCGGGTATGCCGAGAACCTGGAGGTCACGTTCAACGTCACCGTCAAGAACGACGGCATCGCCGAGCTTGTTCAGGATGCCAAACATCAGGTTGATCCCAAGACGGGAACTGTTCTGAACGTGAAGTCCATTACACAGTTGCCGCTTACCGGTGCCGCGGGCACGGCATTATTCACCGTGATCGGTGTGCTGCTGGTCGGTGCAGCAATGACGGTGCTTGTGAAGTCGCGTTCCGTTAAGCATCAGCTGGAGAGGTAACGGGAAAGCCGTTGTCGACGGTTTGAAAACTGGTGTCAGGGTTGTGTATCGCCGTGGCACCAGTTTCCTTGTATTCACGGAAGGGGAATTGAATTATGGCCGGGGAGATGGGGGATCATTGTCCGAAGGGTGCCGCTCGTGCGTATGCGAGCATCGAATGAAACGTGTAACGCTTGATGTGCGATCGCGGCATCGCATTGGAGACATGTCCTTCTCGGAAGCCACCGATGTCACTGATTTCGTTTATCGTCGCCGGAAACTGCGTCTGGAGCTCATCGCCATGCGTTTCCTGGTGCTGCTGCTGGCGTTATCGGCGATATGCGTTGCAGGCTATCCGTATGTGATGCAGCGGGTTTCCGATTATCGTTTGGCATCGGCAAACAGCGCATTGGAAGAGCGGGTCGCGGGATGGCCATATCCACGTGCGGAGGATGCGCTGAAAGCCGCAGAAGCATACAATCGGCATCTTGCGTCTTCCGTCCAACCAATTCTGGGAGAAGCGACCGACCCGTTCGCTACTGTGGCTGGCGCATCAGGGCCGGTGGCGGTAAAGCAGATTCCAAAGTCTCGGAAGATACGGAATATCAAAGCCTGCTGAACGCTCGGGACGGAGTGATGGGAGCGATCCGCATTCTGCAGCTGTCGATTGACTTGCCTATCTATCACGGTACCGATGAGCAATCCCTCATGAAGGGTGCAGGTCATTTGTATGGCACGAGCCTGCCTGTCGGCGGTCCCAGTACGCATAGCGTGATCGCTGGTCATCGCGGCTTGGTGGAATCGTTGATGTTCACGCGTATTGATGAGATGCGTAAAGGCGATTATTTCTATTTGGATGTGATGGGTAGGACTCTTGCCTATCAGGTGGACCATATCTGGGTGATCGATCCTGAAGATACGAGCAAACTTCGCGTTACGCCTGATGAGGATAGGGTGACGCTTCTCACGTGCACGCCATACGGCGTGAATACGCAACGATTGCTCGTATCCGGCATTCGTGTACCGATGCCTGGTGTGGCACCGAAACCGAGCGATATACATGATGCGCGAGTCATCGGCCTGTGGATTGGTATAGGGACATTCATCCTGGGTTTGGCGGTGATTGCCGTGAGATGGCGCCGGCGGATGTTTTTTGACATCAGAGCGCGTCATGCGAACGAAATGTTTTGGAGGGGAGGCCGTTATGGCCGGTAAGGCGAAACCGTTTAGCAAGCAGACGCAGCGTTATTTACGGACGTTGCCGGCCGTGGACGCGGTTACTGCGACACGTATCTACTATACGGACGAATTCCGTCGCGAGGTTATGCGTCGATACGATGCGGGGATAGTCCTAGCGCCATCTTCCGTGAGAATGGGCTCGATCCCAAAATCATTGGACACAAACGTATCGAACGCGCCATTGCCAGATGGAAGAATGGTGAGGCCACATTTCATAAGTCCCATGACTACGATGCCGATATCGACGATCCGCGTGACGCGCTCATCGTTTCGCAGGCCCTTCGCATTGTCCAGCTTGAGCAGCACGTACGGGAGCTCAAGCAGCGTGTACGTGAGCTTAAACGGCATAAGCGTACGAGTGATTCGGAACAATCGTCTCATGGGCGTGAACAATCACGTGCTGATGAGGAAGAGCATCTATGAGATGTTCTTCCCGTCAATATTGTTGATGGAAACGTACTGTCGAATTGGAATGCTCGACATTATATGGCCATATGCCGTCAGCCTGACAGATGGCGCGTATAGTGGTCGGCGGTGTTCCCGCCCGTGCCGCGCAGGTCAAGGAGCACCCGGAACAGGGGGAGAAGCCCCGCGGGTGGCCGGCGCCGCAACATGCGACATGCCGTCCCGATCCGATCATGTACTGTGCGCGGCGCGAACGGAGACGAGGATTTTCCATGACCATGCAAACACCGCAGCGAAATCAACAAAACCGGCAGGAATCGAACAGACGGAACGTCTCGGGCCCAACCAGCCCGGCACGCAGCACCTTCGGGCATGGCCGCTTGCGCTGGACCCCGGCCGACATCGCGGTCGGCGCGGCGGTAGGCATGGCGTGCGGTGTGGTCTTCCAAGGATTCAACTTCCTGTATCCGGTGCTCTCGTCGACGCTCAGCGCGATTCTTCCCGGCGTGGCGAGCCTGTTCCACGCGGTCTGGTACGCCTCCGGCGTACTCGGCGTGTTGATGATCCGCAAGCCCGGCGCCGCAGTATACGTCAACTTGGTCGGCTCTTTCGCGGAAATGGTCATCGGCAACCAGTACGCGGTGGGATTCGTGATGGTGTCCGCAATCCTGCAAGGCGTATGTTCGGAACTGCCTTTCGCCGTGGCGCGGTACCGCAGCTTCACCCTGCCGCTCGCCATCGCCGGCGGCGCATGCACGGCGGTAGAGTACGGCGTATACCTGCTGCTGTTCCGCTATGCGGGTGTCTCCCCGTTGAGCCCGCGCGGCATCACGCACATGATCTGCGAGACGATTGGCGGTATCGTGATCGCCGGCGTGTTCAGCTGGTTCCTGTACCGGGCGATCGCGAAAACCGGTGCTTTGGATAAGCTGGCGTCCGGCAGGGCCGTGCGCGGGGGAGTTGCCGCGTAACCCTGCGCATACACGAACGCCCGTGCGGCTCTCCTGCGAGGAAGCCGTACGGGCGTTTCCTTATGCGGGGCTATGAAGCCGGGAAACGGCAGGTTCAGCTCTTGGATCCGGTCATCATGGTGAGCATCATGACGCTCGGTTCAAGCGCACGGATCGCATGCGGCAGACGCGTGGTGAAATGCACGAGGCCACCAGGAACGAGCTTGACGGTCTCGCCGCCGCCAGTCACCTCAAGCTTGCCCTTCAACACCTGCACGAACACCGGCATCGCCGCGGTGTGCTCACTCAGCTCCTGCCCTTTGTCGAACGTGAAGAGCACCACGTTAGCGCCTTCGACGCTCATCACCGTGCGGGAAACGGTGGCTTCCTCCTGAATCTGCACCAGCGGTTCCAACTGGTCGATGAAGCTCATCGTATTGGTGGGGGTTTGTTCCGTCATGTCGACTCCTTTGCAGTATGGCGTTCTCATCGCTGACCACTCTACCGGTATCGGCGTGCGGATGACAGCGGAACGGCAGCGGAACGACGGCGTAAGTGCGGAGAGAGCCTGCGAAACGCTTGGAAAACGCCGTGGAAACCACGAAAAACGTACGCGGGAAGCTGAAAAGCGCGCAAAAAGGCGCAAATACGCCGTTCAGTCGCTTCGGGGCGGTAGTCTGAGAAATGTTGAAGGATATGTAATTCGAATGGAGAGCATGGTGAACAACACTTTTGCAACCCTTCCGGTCATGGCTGGTGAGGATGCGCCTTCCGGGCCGGTCGATCCGATTTTCAATCGACTCCTCAAGGACCGCATCATCTGGATGGGCGAGGAAGTCAAGGATGAAATGGCCAATCGCATCAGCGCACAGATGCTAATGCTTGCCGCCGAGGATCCGAAGAAGGACATCTGGCTGTACATCAATTCCCCGGGCGGTTCGATCACTGCCGGCATGGCCATCTACGACACCATGCAGCTTATTGAGCCGGATGTGGCGACGGTCGGCTTGGGCATGTGCGCTTCGATGGGTCAGTTCCTGCTGAGCTCCGGTACCAGGGGCAAGCGCTATCTGACCTCCCACGCCCGCGTGCTGATGCACCAGCCGTCCGGCGGCATCGGCGGCACCACCACCGATGTGCGCATCAACGCCGAGCTCATCATGGACATGAAGAAGACCATGAGCGAGCTGACCGCCGAACAGACCGGTCACACCGTCGAGGAGATCTACCGCGACAACGAATACGATCACTGGTTCACCGCGCAGGAAGCACTGGAATACGGCTTCGTGGATAAGATCATCACCACGCGCGACAGCATGAGGGGAGAGTGAACATGGCTAGCGAAGAAGCACAGTTCATGGCCCGCGCCCAGCGACTGGCGGGGCCGACCAACCGTTACGTTATGCCGCAGTTCAGCGAGAAGACGCCGTATGGCATGAAGACCATGGACGCCTACTCAAGACTGTTCGAGGACCGCATCATCTTCCTGGGCGTGCAGGTGGACGACACGTCCGCGGACGACATCATGGCGCAGCTGCTGGTGCTGGAAAGCCAGGACCCGAACCGTGACGTGATGATGTACATCAACTCTCCGGGCGGCTCGATGACCGCGATGACGGCCATTTACGACACCATGCAGTACATCAAGCCCGACGTGCAGACTGTGTGCCTTGGCCAGGCCGCATCCGCCGCCGCCATTCTTCTGGCTGCAGGCGCCGAAGGCAAGCGTCTGATGCTGCCGAATGCCCGCGTGCTGATTCATCAGCCGGCCATCGACCAGGGTTTCGGCAAGGCCACCGAAATCGAGATCCAGGCCCGCGAGATGCTGCGCATGCGTGAATGGCTCGAGAATACGCTGGCCAAGCATACCGGCCAGCCTGTCGAGCGCATCCGCAAGGACATCGAAGTCGATACCTTCCTCACCGCCCAGGAGGCGAAGGATTACGGCATCGTCGACGAGGTGCTCGAACACCGCCAGTGATGTTCAGGGTGGCTGCGAAAACATGATTCCGTAGTCGCCATAACTGTTGCCGACACGATGCCTCCGCTCCGGATAGGGCGGGGGTATCGTGTTTTATGGGACCGAAGGATTCACAGGAGGCTGCATGGGACGTGTGGTGAGCTACAACGACGAAGTACCGAAATGCACGTTCTGCGGTAAAACCGAGCACCAGGTACGCAAGCTCGTGACCGGCCAGGGGGCGGCCATCTGCGACGAATGCATCGAACTATGCGTGAGCATCATCTCCGACGAGCGCATCAAGGACGTTGAAGTCAACGCGCTCACCCTGCCCAAACCCATGCAGATCAACGCCTACCTCGACCGGTACGTGATCGGCCAGCAAACCGCCAAACGGGCGCTTTCCGTGGCCGTCTACAACCATTACAAGCGCGTCAACATGGAAATGCGCGAAGCCGCCAGCCAAGTAGGCGAGACGGGCGGCAAGCATAACGCTTCCGGGAACGACCCGTTGCGCGACGTGCAGGTGGCCAAGTCGAACATTCTGCTGCTCGGACCGACCGGTGTGGGCAAAACCTATCTCGCCCAGACACTCGCTAAGGTTATGAACGTGCCGTTCGTCATCACAGACGCCACCACGCTCACCGAAGCCGGCTACGTGGGCGACGATGTGGAAACCGTGCTGCAGCGGCTCATGCAAGCGGCGGACGGCGACGTTTCCAAAGCCGAACATGGCATCGTCTACATCGACGAAATCGACAAGATCGCGCGCAAATCCGGCGAGAACACATCCATCACGCGTGACGTATCCGGCGAAGGCGTGCAGCAGGCGCTGCTCAAGATTCTTGAAGGCACCATCGCGTCCGTTCCGGCCGAAGGCACCCGCAAGCACCGCGAACAGGAGGCCATCCAGATCGACACGCGCGGCATCCTGTTCATCTGCGGTGGCGCGTTCGTGGGCCTGACCGACATCATCAAGAACCGTCTGGGCGCACGCGAAAGCGGTTTCGGAGCCAAATGGCATGATCATGAGGTACCCGATGAGGAACTGCTGCAGCAGGTGTGCGCCGACGATTTGGCGGAATTCGGCCTGCTGCCCGAATTCATCGGCCGTCTTCCTGTGATCAGCGTGCTGCAGGAACTCAAGGAGGATGATCTGGCGGCGGTGCTCACCCAACCGTCGAATGCGCTCATCAAGCAATACATGAAGCTGTTCGCGGTGGACGGCGTGACGCTCACCTTCACCGACGACGCGATAGCGGCGATCGCCCGCACCGCGATCCGGCAGGGGACCGGTGCGCGTGGCCTGCGTTCCATCATCGAACGCACGTTGCAGGACACGATGTTCCAATTGCCAAGCCTTGACCATGTGATCGAGGTGGTCGTGGACGGCGATGCGGTGCTGGGCGAAGGGAATCCGCGCATCATCCGCGACGAGGAGAACGTGGACACCCAATCCATGCCAAGCCTGGGTGTGGCGCACTGACATGCCTATATGTGCGAAAACCGTGCGTTTCCAACACAAAACGCCGTTTCCGACATGCGCGACATGCCGTATTTGCATTATCGAGCAAAGTGTGTAATATAAATCGAGTTGTTTGAAAGAGCAACGTTGCGCGAGTAGCCCAGCGGATTAGAGCAGCTGACTACGGATCAGCAGGTCGCAGGTTCGAATCCTGTCTCGCGCACTACCACGGGTCATCACGTGGTGAAAGAAGATGACGTTGCGCGAGTAGCCCAGCGGATTAGAGCAGCTGACTACGGATCAGCAGGTCGCAGGTTCGAATCCTGTCTCGCGCACCACATACAAACTCCGTTGCCATGCAGCGGGGTTTCTTCGTATCGGGGGTAATGGCGTGCGGCCTCCGGCTGGGCCGGGACATGATAAAGGCTGTCTCACCGGTGAAGCTCAGGGCATAAAATGTTCATAATCTTTCGCTAGTGTGTTAGGTGAACATGCAAAGCAGCCCTGCCGATCGCGGCAAGGGTGGTAAAGGAGAGCCGATGGCCGAGACACAAGCGCGAACACCGAATACATTCTGGACGGGGGTACGGCGGGTCGCCTCATCCGATCGACTGTCAGGCCTGATCATGCTTGGTTTCGCGCTCGTCGGCCTGATTCTGGCAAACCTGCCGGCCACCGCCCACCTGTTCGAAACGATCGCGGAAACGCATGTGGCCATTCCCCGCACGAACATCGACCTGCCAATCGGCCATTGGGCGCAGGACGGTCTCTTGACGGTCTTCTTCCTCATGGTGGGCCTCGACCTCAAGCAGGAACTCACCACCGGTTCGCTCGCCAACCCCAAGGCCGCCGCGGTCCCCATGCTGTGCGCCGTGGGCGGCATGATGGTGCCGCCGGTCCTTTTCCTCGCCGTAACGGCACTGTTCTCCCGTTTCGCACCTCCTAGCCCCGGTCTTGAAACCATCGCATCCGGCGAAGTGTATTCCTATTCGGCCATCGCCCGAGGCTGGGCGGTGCCGACCGCCACGGATATCGCGTTCTCGCTGGCCGTGCTCGCCCTCTTCGCCAAGGCGCTGCCCGGATCGATCCGCGCCTTCCTCATGACCCTCGCCACCGTGGACGATCTGCTCGCCATCGTGCTCATCGCCCTGTTCTTCTCCTCCCTGAATGCCTGGTACTGGTTCATCGGCATCGCCGTCTGCGCCGCGGCATGGGCCTTCCTCGTACGTCGCAAGCGCATCCCCTGGATCGTGGCCGGCATCGTGGGCATCCTCGCCTGGGTGATGATGTTCGAAGCCGGCGTGCACCCCACACTTGCCGGCGTACTGGTCGGCCTGCTCACCCCCTCGCGTGAAATCTACGGCGAGAAGACGCCTCGCGCCGCACGCTACCACGACAAGCTGCAGCCGCTGTCCGCACTCGTCGCGCTGCCGATCTTCGCCCTGTTCGCCACCGGTGTGCACTTCGAATCCCTGACCCTCGCACTCGTCGTCTCGCCCGTGGTGGTCGGCATCATCGTCGCCCTGGTGGTCGGCAAGCCGGTGGGTATCATGCTCGTCGCCTGGCTGAGCACGCATGTGGGCGGCCTGAAGATGCCGAAGGGTCTGCGTGTGCGTGACCTGTTCCCGGCGGCCTGCGCCTGCGGCATCGGCTTCACCGTATCGTTCCTCATCGCATCCCTGGCCTACAAGAACCCCGAACTGTCCGCCGAAGCACGTTTCGGCGTGCTGCTCGCCTCACTGATCGCCGCCTCCATTTCCGGCGTGCTGCTCAGCCGCCAGTCGAAGCGGTACGCTGCGTTGGATGCCGCGAAGAACACCGCGGAAACCGAAGCCGAGGAGGCCGAGGTCGAGGAGCGCACCGTGCTTGAAGACGGCACGCAGAGCGTCAGTGTGAGGGCGTTCAGCCCCGAATGGCTTGCCAAGATGAAGGCGAGCAGGCAGGAACGTCAAGCGAAGAAGGACAACAGGTAATCCAAGCGTATGAACAGAAAACCGTTCGACCGTACCTACCGCCGCGGCCCAGAGATCCTCCGAGGCAAGCTCATCCCCAAAGACAGTTCCACCGCGGCGCTGCTGCAAGCGGAACAGCCGTCCGACTGGCTGCACATGGACCCATGGCGGGTGTTGCGCATCCAATCCGAATTCGTGGAAGGATTCGATGCACTCGCCAGTCTCGGTCCGGCCGTGACCATCTTCGGTTCCGCTCGTACCCCGGAGGATTCCCCGTATTATCAGGCGGCGGAACGCATGGGCAGGCGCATCGCCGAACAAAACATCGCCGTGATCACCGGTGGAGGCCCCGGCATCATGGAGGCCGGCAACAGGGGAGCGGCCTTGGCCGGCGGCACATCCGTGGGACTGGGCATCGAACTGCCGCATGAACAGGGCATCAACGATTACGTGAACCTCGGCATGACCTTCAGGTATTTCTTCGTGCGCAAGACCATGTTCGTCAAATACTCCTCCGGTTTCATCGTCTGCCCGGGCGGGTTCGGCATGCTGGACGAGATGTTCGAGACGCTGACCCTGACGCAGACGCACAAGGTGGATAGGAAACCGGTGGTGCTGTACGGCAGCGAATACTGGGGTGGCCTGTTCGACTGGCTGAACGGGCCGGTGAAGGATAATGGCATGATCAGCGGCGTCGACTCGCAGTTGGTCACCATCACCGACGATCCCAACGAGGCGGTTCGCGTGGCCACCGGCAGCATCGCTTCGTGAACATGACACCTCCTGTACAGCCGGTGAACGACTGAACGGGCTCGGGGAAGACCCGTGTGAGCGAACCTCTGCCCACGAGTCTTCCCCGACCCCATTCCTTGCAGAACCAATAGGACGGGCGGAACACCTACGTAGATGTTCCGCCCGTCCTATTGCCCGATATGGTCCCCGGTATGGCCGGTGCCGTTTACTGCGATGATGTTTCAGCGTTTGACGGCGATAAGCAGACCCGTGCCAGTGGAAGTCAGCGCCGTGTCGAAACGCTCATCGGATTCCACGGTTTCCAGCAGTTCCCTCATGGCGGTGGCCTTGGGGGAGCGGTCGGCGGGATTGATCACACCGCCGTTGGCGTCATCATGCTCCAACGCGAGCATATCCGTGAACACGATCGTGCCGTGGGGACGCAGCAGTCTGGACGCCTGTTCGAAACTCGATGCGTAGTTGCTGACATCGCCGGCCACGACGATCAGATCGTACACATTGGCGTTCAAACGAGGCAGGAACGTGCCGGCGGTGGCGTTCACCGCGCGCAGCGTGGTGCCGGTGCCATCCTGAATGCGGTCGAAGGACTTGCGGATCAGGGCGATACCCTCCGCGGAGGAGTCCACGGCGGTCAGCTGACCTTCACCGTCCAGGCCGCGCACCAGTTCCAACGTTTCCACCAAAGAACCGGTGCCAATGGCTATGACGGATTTCGCGTTCGTCAGACGAACCAGCGTGGACAGCAAAGCGGCCTGCGTGGCGGAACCCTGCGGCATACCGGCCTCCTGCGCCTTATGCCGCAATTCGACCAGTTCGGCGGACTGACGGACCGTGGCATGTTCCTCCACGTAATCCCAAACCTTCGCCAGATTCTCGTAAGTGGTGTGATTCATACAGTCATCTCCTTCTCGTCCGCTTGCCTCGCCCGTCAGCGTTCCCTGACCTTGGCCACGATCTGCCACATCTCCTCGCCGACATCGATGCCGCGCGGGCACTGGCGCGAGCAGGCACGCACTGATTGGCAGGCGGCGACACCGTCCGCGGTGTCGATGGTATCCATACGCTCGGCCGCCTTGACGTCGCGGGAATCGTTGATGAAACGGCTGGACCAGATCAGCGCCGCAGGGCCGATGAACGCGTCGCCGCCGGCGAACACCGGGCAGGAACCCTCGCATACACCGCAGGCGATGCAATTGGTCAGACGCTCGTACCGTGCGAGCTGCTCGGGGTTCTGCAGGTATTCGAACACGTCGACCTTGCCGTCCTTCGTGGTGGCCAGCACGCCGTCCGCCTCCAATGCGGGCTTGAGCTTCTTCAGCTGATCGAGCATCGGATCGATGTCGGCGATGAGATCACGCTGCACGGGGAAACCGGGGAGCGCGGCGAGTTCGATGACGCCGAGACTGCCATCGTTCGCGGTATCGGCTCCAGCCGCATCATCCGCATCGTTCACGTCATCGGTGCGACGGAATCCCTCATCATCCGTCTGCACGACGGTATGCTCCGGCTTGACCCAATCCTTCAACGTGGCGGTGCACAGCAACGTGGGGGTGCCGTTGATGGCTACTGCGTCCGAGCCGCACATGCCATGCCCGCAGGAATAGCGGAACGCCAGCGTCGGGTCGACGGTGCGCTTGATGGTCAGCAGACAGTCGAGGACGGTATCTTCCGGACGGGCCTCGATCACATAATCCTGCGTCCACTGCTTGCCGCGTGGACGACGACGTGCCGGAGCCTCGGCGGAGGAACCGAAGGGGGAGCTTTTGCGCGCGAACGGGCTGCCGCCCCTATCGCGGTTACGCTCCGGACGTGGAGCGAAACGGTTCACTCGCAAAGTCACCGTGGTGTTCGTCATGCGCGCGCCTCCTGTTCGTGGAATCCAGCAAGATATTGTGCCATAAGGCGTCGCCCGCTACGAGGGCTGGAAATCATCGTCATGATGCTCATCAGTATTCACGCTTCTTCGGAGGCATGTCGACGATGTGGACGGGCTGCCATGAGACCTCATGCGCGGCGTCCGTCATGGAATGGGCGAGGAAATGCTCGTCATCGCGATCGGGGAAATCGGTGCGCTTCAACGAACCACGGGACTCATGACGGGCGTCGGAGGCCGTGAGCATGGTCTTGGCGAGCTCAACCAGATGCTGCGCCTCCCAGATGGCGGTGATCTCCTGATTGAACGTGGCCGCCTTGTCGTGCGCGGCGAGCGCCTGCGCACGCGGGGTGAGATCATCATCGATCGTTGCGATGGCCTTGGCGAGGGAATCGGCGTCGCAACGCACCGCGGCGGCGCGTTCCATCGTCGACCCGAGTTCGGCCATCAGACGGTAGGGGTTGTCATCGGTGCTGTCGGACGCGCCCGCGAGCAGCGCATCAAGCTCGTTCTGACGTGCATCCAGCGCGGTGCTCATGGCCGCGTCCTGCTCATCGTCGACGATGTCGGTTTCGCCGCTCGCCGCGGTTTCGACGATGCGGGAGGCGAGGGACCTGCCTGCGCGGGCGCCGAACAGGCATGCGTCAAGCAGGGAATTCGCCCCGAGTCGGTTCGCGCCGTGCACGGATACGCAGGAGCATTCGCCGGCCGCATACAGACCTTCGATGGTATGGCGCTCGCCGTCCTCCCAACGGTACACTTCGCCGCTGGTGGTGATGGGGATGCCGCCCATGGTGTAGTGGGCGGTGGGTTTGACTGGCACGAAGTCATGCGTCGGATCGATGCCGGCGTATTTGCGGATGGTTTCGACGACCTGGGGGAGTGTTTGCTCCATGTGTTCGGGGTTGATGCCCGTCATGTCGAGCCATACGCAGTCCTTGGGGCCGTCCGGGTCCTTCGGGTCGGCGACGCCGCGGCCGGCGTCGATTTCGGCCATGATGGAACGGCTCACCACATCGCGGGCCGCGAGATCGCCGTGGCCGGGGGCGTATTTCTCCATGAAGGCTTCGCCGTCGGCGTTGCGCAGCACGCCGCCTTCGGCGCGGGACGCTTCGGACAATAGGATGCCGGTGTGGGCGAGACCGGTGGGGTGGAACTGCACGAATTCGCAGTCCTCAAGTTGCAGGCCGGCCGCCAAGGTCAGGGCCATGCCGTCGCCGGTGAGATCCCAGGAATTGGAGGTGGTATGGAACAGACGCCCTGCGCCGCCGGTGGCGAACAGCACGTTGTGTGCGTTCACGGCGTGCAGTTTGCCCGCGTGGGTGTCGAAGGCGATGACGCCGGCCGCGCGGGTGCCGTCTTCGCTGAGCACCAAGTTGGTGACATACCATTCCTCGGCGAATTCCACGCCGTTGGCGACGCACTGCTGCCACAGGGCGTGCAGGATCTGATGGCCGATACGGTCGGCGGCGTAGGCGGCGCGGCGGACGGGCTGGCCGCCGAACTCGCTGGTATGGCCGCCGAAACGACGCTGCGCGATATGGCCGTCCGGGGTGCGGGAGAAGGCCACGCCCTGACGTTCCAGATTGATGACGGTTTCGGGCGCATACTCGGCGAGCAGTTTGGCCGCATCCTGGTCGACCAGCCAGTCGCCGCCCTTGACGGTGTCGTAGTAATGCCAATGCCAGTCGTCGTGCTCCACGTTGCCCAACGCGGCGGCGATGCCGCCTTCGGCGGAGCCGGTGTGCGAGCGCAGGGATTGGAGTTTCGAGATCACGAGGATGTTCGGCTCCCTGCCGTTCTCCCTCATCTCTCTGACCTCGTCGGATCGGAGCAGTCCCAATGCCGCGGACAGGCCGGCCGCTCCGGCGCCGACGATCACCGCATCATACATATCTTCCAAGTGCTTCGGACTCATACTTGTTATTGTCACACAAGGGGTGACTTGTCTCGCATATTGGTTGCGGGGCGTTTTCCGGCTTGAATCGGCTGGGGTGTAGCGTGGGCGGACACGTTTCGATACCGGACGCGTCGCCGGGTTTCCGGGCGCATAATGATGGCATGGTCGAAGCATCGTTCAATGACCGCGTGTATGCGGTGGTGCGTGGGATTCCGCGCGGCAGGGTCGCCACCTATGGTCAGGTCGCGGCGCTGGTCGGGGCGCCGCGCTGCGCGAGGATGGTGGGATACGCGTTGCACGCCAACCCGGAGCAGGACGTGATTCCCTGCCATCGTGTGGTGTTCCGTGACGGTTCGTTGGCTCCGGGGTTCGCGTTCGGCGGTCCTGACGCGCAGCGTGCGCTGTTGGAGGATGAGGGCGTGACGTTCGTGCCGCCCAAGGAGGGCGGCAATGCCGGCGATGGCGGGTGGCGGGTCGATTTGGATCAGTGCCGTTGGCTGGCGTAGCGCCTGTCGGTCGTTGACGGTTCCGCGTTGTGCGTTATGCGCTACGCCAGTGTGGCGACCCCATCGTAATGGAGCATGCCGCGAGCCTCCAAAGCGCCGATGTCGGCCATCACCTGGCCGATGCCGATGCGTTCCGATGCGGGCGAACCTGCGTTGAGCGCGGCGAGCAGCGCGTCTGGCGTGGCATGCAGATGCCTGCGGTTGCAGGAACGGATCGCACCGATCAGGTCACGTTGCGAGGCCGACAGTGCCGTGCCGCCCATATCATTCACATCATTCACATCATGCGCATCATTCGGCTCGTGCGTGATGTCTCGCGTCGTGTCGCCGTCTGCGAACATGGGTTCGTGCGGGGCATGACAGAATTCGGTGATGCCGGACGTGCTGGTGAGGATGATCGCCTCGGCCCGCGAAATCAGACGATTGCAACCGGCGTTATTCGGCGCGGTGATCTCGCCGGGCGCCGCCAGAACCACACGGTTCAGATCATTACCCCAGCCGGCGGTGTTCAACGCGCCGGACCGCACACGCGCCTGGGCCACCACGACGGTGGACGCCAACGCCGCGATGATGCGATTGCGCAACAGGAACCGACGGGCCTCGGGAATGGTATCCGGGCACATCTCGCTGATCAACGCACCGCCATACTCCCGCATCGCCTCGAACAGACGTATGTTCGACGAGGGGCCGATATGGTTGAGTCCGCCCGCGAACACCGCGATGGTCCTGCCCGCCGCTTCAAGCCCCCGCTGCCGGAGTGCGTCAAGCGCACCCCAATGCGCCGCGGCATCCGTACCCAACGCGCCTCCGGAAACGATCAGATGCCCATCCGCCGCGGCCCGCGCGGCAACCTCACGGGCCACACGCCGCCCGTAATCGGTCACGCCACGGGAACCGACCACCGCCACCGGCGACGCGCAGCTCGTCAACGCGCGCTCATCGCCCATACCCCACAGGCACAGGGGAGCGGCCCAATCCTTATGTGTCGACAAATCCGCCAACTGGGCCGGCCATACGTCATCCTGCGGGCCGATCAACCATTGCGAGCCATCCATGGTGAACCAGCCTTCCAAGCCATGCCAATCCAACGACGGCAACACGCCAAGCCGCGCATGCCAGCCCTCCACGGAACGCCGGAACACCTTGATCGCACGATTATCCGGTTTGCGCCCCCAACGGGACAATCCGACAAGGAACGTCCCCTCCAGCTTGCGCATCGCGGCATCGCACCCGGCCGTACCGGGAAGGGACTCGATGAGCAGACGCAACGCCTCGGCAGCATTCCCCGCGCCCTTGACCGTCGCATACATCAACGCATCCGCACCATCGAGGCAGAACGTCAGCACCGCGCGGGCCAACGCATCCTCCCGCGGGCGGGAATAATGGGGTTGCCCTACTGCCATGAGATTCACTCCCTTCACATGTTTCCTCCACAACATCACACATGGGTGCGCAGAGCGATGCCCTGAGTCACCTCGTCGCGACCCGGACTGGACAATCCCTTGAGATCGGCGAGCGTCCACGCCAAACGCATCGCCCGATCCGCGCCGCGCAGGCTCAAACGCTGCGTCTCCAACGCCTCATTGACCGGTTCGAGCGCCTTGCGCGACAGATGCTCGCGCATCCACGATCCCGAAGCCTGCGCATTGCACGTCCAACCCATGCCGGAGAACCGCTCCCGCGCGGTCTTCCTCGCTTCGATGACGCGCGCCCGGATATCGGCGCTGGACGGACGTGGCTCGAGCATGTCACGGTCAAGCAGGATGCGGGAGACGGGAGGCACCTCGACCTGGATGTCGATGCGGTCGAGAATCGGCCCCGACAGGCGGGCGAAATACCGTTGCTGTTCCCGCTCCGTGCAACTGCAGCGCTCGCCGGTGCCGTACGACATGCCGCACGGGCAGGGGTTCGCCGCCATGACCAGCTGGAACGAAGCCGGATAGTAGGCCGTGCCCTTCGAACGGGACACGGCCACATACCCGGATTCCAACGGTTCGCGCAACGTCTGCAGCGAACGTGCCGAGAATTCCGGAGCCTCATCCATGAACAGCACACCGCGATGCGCCTTCGTGATCGCGCCGGGCATGGCCACGCCGCTGCCACCGCCCACCAGCGCCGGGGTGGAGGACGTGTGATGCGGCGCCTCGAACGGCGGTACGTCGCTGATGCCGTATGCGGGCAGCGTGCCGCACAGCGAACGGATCGTAGCCACCTCAAGCTGTTCGGATTCCGTCAGTGGGCACATGATGCCGGGCATGCGCGAGGCCAGCATTGTCTTGCCGGAACCCGGAGGGCCGGTCATCAGCAGATGATGCCCGCCCGCGGCGGCGACCTCCATCGCCCATTTCGCGTATTCCTGCCCCACCACCTCGCTCATATCCCCCGCGGAGGGAACCACCATCGAAGGCGCGCCATCCGTCGTGGCGACCTGTCCGGTCGGTTCGTCCGGCAACCGGTAGCTGGCTTCGCCGCCCATCATCTCGATCAGTTCGCCCACATGGCGCACGCCAAGCGTATCCAATCCGTCGATCAGCCCGGCCTCATCCATATTCGCCTGCGGCACGATCACCCGTTCGATGCCCTGTTCGCGGGCGTGCAGCAGGATCGGCAGCAAACCGTTCACCGGCAGCACCGTGCCGTCGAGATTCACCTCACCGACCACCACCGTGGACAGCAGGCTTTCATGGGGTATCGTGCCCGCCGCGCATAACACCGCGGCGGCGATGGCCAGATCGTAGGATGAGCCGCGTTTCGGCATCGACGCGGGGGAGAGGTTCACCGTCACGCGCGTCTGCGGCCAGGGGAAACCGCTCGCCTGACATGCCGATTTCACACGTTCACGCGCTTCGGATAGGGAAGTGTCGGGCAGGCCGATGATGGAGAAATAGGGAAGACCGGGGCTGATGAACGCCTGCATCGTGACGGTGAACGCCTTCAGACCGACAAGCCCCACGGATAACGTGCCGCCGATCGCCATCAGAACGCCCCCGGAATGCAATGGACCGCTACCTGCCCGTCATGCACGGTCACGGTGACGACGTCGAAACGCATGCCGTTGCGTCTCAAACGAGGCCCCGACTCCTCCAACCATTGCAGGGCGGCACGGCGCAGATTCGCCTGCTTGGACGGGGTGACCGCCTCCTGCGGCGTGCCGAATCGGCTGCCGCGCCGCGTTTTCACCTCGACGAACACGATCTGGCCGTCCGCGCTGAGCGCGACGATGTCGAGTTCGCCATACCGGCAATGCCAGTTGCGGTCCAGGATGCGCCAGCCGCGGCGTTCCAACCATGCGGCCGCATAGGATTCGCCGAGTGTACCCACCTGCCGGCTGGACACCTCCCTGCCGCAGAGGCGGGCGGCGATGGACTCCATCGTCTCGCCGGGCTGTTCGCCGGAATGCTCGTCGGAACGCCCGCCGACGAATCGGGATTGCTGAACAGTGCTTGTATCGATCATGGGTCCACTGTGCCGTGGCCGGGCGCGGATGCGCCAGCCGTACGGGCGATGTGGACGGGACCCCCGTCGCCGGGCGTGTCGTGGATAGCGTGTGGATAAATCACGGCTATCCACAATCGTCCGGCAGGCAAATCGGGGGGCCGACGCGGCGATGATCGGAACTGCTAGCGGCGCATCAGCCGTGTCATCTCATCCAAATCCAGCTCGAAGCTCACGCCACGCTCCTCATGATGCGGCTGGGATTGCGTGTGTTCCATGGCATGGCGCACGAATTCACCGGCGATATGCGCGGATTCGGCCAACGGTCTGCCCGCCATCACCGCGCCGCACAACGCCGAGGCGAACGCATCGCCGGTGCCGTGCGTCATGAACGGCAGCTTGTCGTGCACGAGCTCGTGGCGGCCCGCCGCGCCGGTCGTGGCGCTGGCCACGATATTGCGGATCTTGCCGTCACCGCGATCGATGCCCTTCAACACCACGTTCCTTGCGCCCAAAGCCAGCAGCGCGTCGACGATTTCGCCCACCTGCGCATCGTCGAGATCCTGCCCAGGGTATTCACGGCCGGTCAGAATGGCAGCTTCGGTCAGGTTCGGCATAAGCACGTCCGCGCCGTCCGCCAATGTGCGCATGGCCTCGCACAGTTCCGGCGTGTACGTGGGATAGGTGTGGCCGCCGTCGCCCATCACCGGGTCGACCAGACGCAGGGCATGCGGGTATTCGGCGTACAGGCGTTTGATGATCGCGACCTGTTGCGCCGAGCCGAGGAATCCGGAATACACGCCGTCAAGCTCCACATTCTCCTTGCGCCAGGCATCCAGATAGCCGTCCAGAATATCGGTCGTATCGTGGAAGGTGTACACGGCGTAGCGCGTATGCGCGGAGAACAGGGCGGTGGGCACCGGGCATACGTCGCAGCCGGCCGCCGACAGGATCGGAATGGCCGCCGTCAGGGAGCACTTGCCGTAACCGCACATGTCATGGACCGCGGCCATGCGCGGGATATACCGCGGGTCACGGTCGAACAGGATCGCATCATCCATGGGAAACCTCTTTCACTGCGAATCGTTCATGATCTTCAATCGATCGTTCGTCTCCCGGTTGTAGACATTCCCGTTGACTTCACACGCGGCTTCACCCCATGGGGCGATCCGCGCGTTCCCGGCCTCGCCGCGATCCACTCTTCGGCATGGCACTTTTCGGCGTGTCGCGCGTTTTGCGACCGGTTTCCCCGATGGTTGAAAGCCCTGCCGAAGCCAATGATTCCAAGGGTTGATAAGGGGGTATAGGCAAGTGCGATAACGTTCAGCTTGCGCCGGCCTTGTCCGCCGGTTTATTGTCACTACCAACAGCCGGCCAACCGAACCCCACGGGGGAACGGATAGTCGGGCAGCACGATGAGAACCACCACCCAACAATCCACGAGGAGCATCATCATGGCGGATACCAAGAACTACCGTTTCGAAACCCTGCAGCTGCACGTCGGCCAGGAACAGGCCGATCCGGCCACCGATTCCCGTGCCGTGCCGATCTACCAGACCACCAGCTACGTCTTCCACAACTTCGATCACGCCGAGGCCCGTTTCGGACTGGCTGATCCGGGCAACATCTACGGCCGCCTGACCAACTCCACCCAGGCCGTGTTCGAGGATCGCATCGCCGCCCTCGAAGGCGGCACCGCAGGCCTCGCGGTCGCATCCGGCGCCGCGGCCGTCGAATACGCGGTGCGCAACATCACCCAGTCCGGCGATCATATCGTCGCCGCCAAGAACGTGTACGGTGGCACTTTCAACCTGCTGCGTCACACCCTGCCCCGCGACGGCGTGAACACCACCTTCGCCTCCGCCGAGAATCCGCAGGAGTTCGAGGACGCCATCCAGGAGAACACCAAGCTCGTCTACTTCGAGACCTTCGGCAATCCGAACGCCGACCTGCCCGACTTCGAGGCCATCACCGCCATCGCCCACAAGCATCATCTGCCGGTGATCGTCGACAACACCTTCGCCAGCCCGTACCTGTTCCGTCCGCTGGAGCACGGCGCTGACATCGTGGTGGAATCCGCGACCAAGTTCATCGGCGGCCACGGCACCACCCTCGGCGGTGTGATCGTGGAAGGCGGCAACTTCAACTGGGCCGAGGTGCCGGGCAAGTTCCCGACCCTGACCGAGCCGGATCCCTCCTACCACGGCCTGAACTTCTACGAGGCCCTCGGTGGCGCCGCGTTCGTGACCCGTGTCCGCGCCATCCTGCTGCGCGACACCGGTGCCACGCTGTCCCCGTTCTCCGCGTTCCTGCTGCTGCAGGGCACCGAAACCCTGTCGCTGCGCGTCGAACGCCATGTTGAGAACGCGCTGAAGGTCATCGACTATCTGAAGACCGTGCCGGAGGTCGAGTCCATCTCCCATCCGTCCATCGAAGGCCGCAAGGACAACGATCTGTACAAGAAGTACTTCCCGAATGGCGGCGGCTCCATCTTCACCTTCGACATCAAGGGCGGCAAGGACGCGGCACGCGTATTCATCGACAACCTGCACCTGTTCAGCCTGTTGGCCAACGTGGCCGACGCCAAGAGCCTGGTGATCCACCCGGCCTCCACCACCCACTCCCAGGAGACCCTGGAGGAGCTGGAGGATCAGGGCATCCACCAGGGCACCATCCGCCTGTCCATCGGCATCGAGAACATCGAGGACATCCTCGACGATCTCAAGGGTGGTTTCGCGGCTCTGCGCGAATCTGGTCTTGCCAAGTGAAATGCATCGGATCGGCGGAATAGCGCCATCCTAAACAAATGAGACGGTCTGCGACACCGAAAAGAAGGGGTGGTGTCGCAGACCGTTTCGGCGTATCTGCAAACGATGTCATCTCAATGCATTACAGCTGGTATAGAATCTGCGGTTGTTGCGAAAAGCAATATCTCAATTCTTTTCTTTGAAAGAAAAAACATTAGATTCTTTCAAAAATACAAGCATTACCGATGATATTGAGAATAACGTAAAGAGAGAAGAGATCATGGCCCAAGAAGTCAAGAACGATATCAAAAAGGCGTTGCAGGTCAACGCCATTCCGCTGATCGCCATTATGACCGCGGTCACCACGGTGCTGACCATGCTCGTGAAGATCCCGACCCCGATCCGTGGCTACCTCAACCTGTCCGACACCATGATCTATTTCAGCGCGTATGCGTTCGGACCATGGGTGGGCGGCGTTATCGGCGGTCTTGGCCCGGCGTTGAGCGATCTGATTTCCGGTTATCCGCAGTGGGCCATCTTCACGTTCGTCATCGATGGCCTGCAGGCCGTGCTCGTGGGCCTGCTCGTCAAGAAATTCAATCCAGCGAACATCATCATCGGATCGGTGATCGCAGGCGTATGGAAGGTGTTCGGCTATTTCATCGCAGGCGGAATCCTTTCCGGATTTGGCCCGGCGTTGGGCGAGATCGCGGGCAACTCCTTCCAGATGGCGGTGGGTCTGATTGTGGGCTTCGCGCTGTTCACCGCCGTTCGTCAGGCCTATCCGCCGCTGGTACGTTTGGGCAACCTCGGTATTAAGGCGGGGGAGTGATACATTAATATCATGTGAAGGCAGGCCCGTGGATTTGCCGATGAAAGGCGATTCCACGGGTTTTTATTGTGAAATGCGGTTGCCGTCTGCGGAAAAAATGCGTGAAAGCACGGGGTGGGCGTCATGATTACGGTTCGCGACTTAGGGTGGAAGTACGCGCCACTGACCGACGGGGGCAAGCCGGTGGAAAGTCTCAAGCGCGTCAGCTTCGACATCCGGTCCGGATCCTTCGTCGGCATCATCGGACCGACCGGAGCGGGCAAATCCACGCTATGCATGGCATTGGCCGGCATCATTCCGAACCTGGCCGACGGCACCATGAGTGGCGTCGTGGAAGTCAACGGCATGAATACGAGCAGACACTCCGTCTCGGCACTGTCGGAGCGCGTCGGCTACGTGCAACAGGATCCGGAAGCGCAGCTGTTCTGCTCGAGTGTCGAGGATGAGATCGCTTTCCCGCTGGAAAACCGCGGAGTAGCCCCAAACATCATCGACAAGCAGATCGACATCATGCTCGACTTGGTCGGCATGGCCGGATACCGCAAACGTGTACCGACCAGCCTGTCGGGAGGCCAGATGCAGCGCGTGGCCATCGCCGCCGCGCTCGCGGCGGAACCCGATGTGCTTATTCTTGACGAACCCACCGCGGCCCTCGACCCCGAAGGCAAGCAGGAAGTGTTCGACGTGCTCGACCGCATTCGCCAGACCCGTTCCATGACGGTGATCATGGCCGAGCAGGATACCGAACACATCGACTACTGGGCCGATCAGGTGCTGTTCATGGTCAACGGTGAAGTGGTGCGCAATGGAGACGCCAGCCTATTTACCCGGGAACGTCGACTGTTGGAATCCTCCGGCGTGCGGGTGAGTGGCGGACCGTCTCCCGTCATCAAGGCGTTGCCGGTAAGGAACGACGTCAAGCCGAAGCATGCGATCATCAGTCTGGACCATGTGACGCACCGCTATGGGCAGGGCGGCAATGCGTCTCCCGCACTGGACGACGTCAGTCTGGATATCGAACAGGGCGCCTTCGTAGGGCTTATCGGGCGCAACGGGTCAGGCAAGACCACGCTTGCCAAGCATCTGAACGGGCTGATTCAACCCACGCAAGGAATCGTGAATGTGGATTGGCTCGACGTGTCGAAGCATAGCGTGGGCGAAATGGCCGCGCACGTCGGATTAGTATTCCAAAATCCCGACCATCAGATTTTCTGCTCCAGCACCAAAGAGGAGATCGCGTTCGGTCCGACCGCGCTCGGACTTGACGCGGCCACCGTGTTCAAACGTGTCGACGAAATGATGACATTGTTCGACCTGCACCGGTATGAGGACGTTTCGCCGGCCACGCTCGGCTACGGCGAACGACGTGCGGTGGCATTGTCTTCGGTGATCGCCATGCGCACGCCAATACTCGTCCTCGACGAACCTACGGCGGGTCTCGACCATCGTCTCGCATCACGATTCCTTGGAACCGTGGGAAAACTCAACCGGCATGGCGTCACCGTCATCATGATCAGCCATGACATGCGTGCCGTATATCGGTATTGCACGCACGTGCTCGAATTGGAAGACGGTCATATCGTGCAATATGGACCGATCGACAAATCGCAGGAAGCGCAACAATCGCCCGCGCGACAGGCGCGGCAACCGCACAAGTCGCGCGGTCCGGTATCAGCGACCCACGTATTGTTGAAAATCGCCAAGGATGAATGCGACAAGGAGGAACGCTGATGGATGCCGGCCTGTATGTGCCAGGCGACGGATGGTTACATCGCACCGATCCGCGCGTCAAATTCCTCATCTCCATCGTCATGCTGGCCCTTTGCCTCGTATGGCGTAACTGGGCGTTCATCCTCGGCATCCTCATTCTCGAACATGTGATGCTCGCCACCGACCGTGTGCCCGCCGAACGCATTGGATGGGTGTGGAAGATCCTCGCCGTGCTCATCGTGTTCATCGTGGTGCTTTGGCCGGTCTTCGACCAGAGTGGAACGCACGTGCTCTGGCAGTGGGGATGGTTGCGTCTCACGCAGGAGAACCTGCTCATGGCGGCGGTGATGGGTCTGCGCATTCCAGCGCTCGGCTTTGCATGTTTCATCACGCTGTTCACCACCAGCCAGACCAAACTGGTTCGTGGCCTTACCTCGCTTGGTGTGCCCTACAAGGCCGGGCTTACCTTGGCAACCGCATTACGGTATATTCCCGTGTTCTTTTCCATCTTCCAATCCGTGTCCGAAGCGCAGCGTGCGCGCGGGCTTGATCTGAGCGGCAAAGTCAATGCGGCAGGTAAAAAACGTAACATATTCGTACGTCTCGTAGACCGGTTCAAATCGTATCTGCCGATCATCATCGCCGTATTGATTCGCGCCTACAAAATGAGCCAAAGCGTGGACTGGGCCATGGAATCGCGCGGACTCAACCTGAATCGGAAAGGTGTGAAACGCACATATCGGGTCAACCTTACGATGAGAATTGTCGACTGGATTATTCTCGTGATTGCCATCGCCGCCGCAGGCAGCGTGTGGGTGATGACATGGCTGTCATAGGGGGTGTGATGACGCAGGATGAAGGGCATACCACAATCACCGCACGTGATTTGAAGGTGGTATCGGCACTGCAATGCAACGGACGCATGACCATGCAGGCGCTTGCCGATAAAATCGGCATTTCCGTATATGCGGCGACGGAAAGCTACAAACGGCTCACCGATGCGGGCATCATGACCATTGTGCCCGTATGCAATCCGTTGAGTTTCGGAAATTACAGTCAGGTACTTGTGGGACTGCGCATCAACGGCAATCGCAACGAGGCGCTCGCCATGCTCAAAGCCATGCCTCAGGTCACCTATGTGGTCTGCGCGCTGGGCGATGCCGACATCATCGCCGAAGCCGTGGTGTATTCAGCCGAAGGTATGGACCATTTCCTGAAGTACGATTTGCGCGCACTGCCCGGATTGACCCGTCTGCAAGTGTTCTCCTGCGGTCGATTGGTGCTTGACGACCATAATGTCAGCGTAGTCAACCGTCTGCTGGCCGAACGCGGCGAAACTGGATTCATGACCAAACGTGAGGCCAGCGTCGGCACCGATATTCCCGTGCATCGGTTGGACGCGCGATTCGTGCACACGTTCAACGAATTGCAGAAAGACGGCAGGGCAAGCTACGCCATGCTGGGGGAACATCTTGGTGTGACGCACACCGCGATTCGTGGGCGCGTCAAAAAACTGGAGGATTCCGGTGTGATGCGTATTATGGCCACGGTAAGCCCCATGCGTTTAGGTGGACTCCGCCAAGCGTTTCTCGGCATCGGTGTGAAGCCTCCGTATCGCCTCGACGTCGAACAGTTGTTAGCAATCGACGAGGTGACATATGCAATGAGCGGGGTCGGTTTGAATGGCGCCGACTACCTCATCGAAATCATCGCCGGAGATGACGAGGACTTATGGCGTGTGGTGGATGAGTCCATCCGTTCGCTGCCAGGCGTGGACCAGACATGGTGGGCTTCCACCGTCAGCGTGGAAAAAGAGTCGTACTGGCTCGAACCTCCGCAGGATGGTGTACTCCTCGACGATTGACAAATCAATGGTATGAGACGTTTCATTTTTGCTCATTCTCAAGGATGAGATGATAATTCAGACCAACGCATGATATTTGAATCAGCTGTTTTTCCGTAATTTTGGAGGTAATCCAAAGAAAGGAATGACAGCATGGATATCGGGGACACCATCAAAGCTACCAATACGGCCATTGCAACCGTGGATCTTGTGAAGGACTACGGTTCCGGAAATAACACGGTGCATGCGTTGCGTGGCGTCAACGTCGCTTTTGAAAAAGGAAAATTCACGGCGATTATGGGACCTTCCGGTTCCGGCAAATCCACGTTGATGCACACGTTGGCAGGACTGGATTCCGCAACCGGCGGGCACATCATATTCAATGGCGACGATCTGACGCGCATGAACGACAACCAGCTTACGTTGCTGCGCCGCCGCGACATCGGATTCATCTTCCAAAGCTTCAACCTGCTGCCGATGTTCACCGCCGAACAGAACATTCTCATGCCATTGACCTTGGCTGGAGCGAAACCCGACCGACAGTGGTTGCGTCTGCTGGTGGAAACGCTTGGCCTTAAGGAACGTCTCAATCATCGTCCGAACGAACTATCGGGAGGTCAACAGCAGCGTGTGGCCATCGCACGAGCATTGATCACCAAACCGAAACTGGTGTTCGCAGACGAGCCCACCGGCAATCTTGACTCCGTATCAAGCGCCGAAGTGCTGAGCTTCCTGAAACGTTCCGTCAACGAACTTGGCCAAACCATCATCATGGTCACGCATGATGCGGTCGCCGCGTCTTACGCCGACCGTGCGCTCGTGTTCGCCGACGGCCAGATCGTGGCGGACGTGAACAAGCCGACAGCAGACCAGATGAGTGAACTGCTGATGAAGGAACGCGAAGCCGCCACAATGAATGTGGCTTCCGCGAGACATTCCCACTAAACGCACTGTAGAAGCATTCGAAGAAGGGAACAGAATCCACCATGTGGTCCATCACGTTGAAACTCATGCGAAAAACCAAGCGCATGCTCATACCCGCAGGCATCGCCATCATGATCGGCACAGCGTTCATCGCCAGCACCTTCCTGTTCGGCAATGCCATGAACGACTCCCTGACGCGGCGGCTGACCGCCATGTTCGGAAACGCCAACTATGCGGTGACCGTCAACAGCTCCGACCTGAGCGATGAGGAACTCAACGAAGCGTACTCCAGCACTGTCGGCGACTTCCATCTCGACCAGATCGCCGGCATCGAAGGGGTCGACGGCGTTCGCGCCTCGGTGGAAACCGGCGTCAGCGTTTCCAAGGGAGACAGCACCATCAGCGGTGAGATCATCTCCACCGCGGCACAGAAGAACATGCTCCCCGTGAATATTACGAAAGGGGACCAGCCGAAGGACTCCAACGAAGTCGCACTGCCGGAAGACATGGCGAAGCAGCTGAACGTCAGCATTGGCGACACTGTAAGCCTGACCTCCCGATATGAGGTAGGCGCCGATGGCAAAGCCAAAGCGGACAACGTGCGCGTGGTCGGACTCACCTCCGATCCAAACGGTGCCTACTCGTACTATGGTGGTGCGATTGTAGGATCCAACAATCTGCTTGCCGCAATGCAGGGAACAGGCGATTTCAACACCACCGGAACAACAACGGTATACCTCGACCTTGCCTTGGATGGAAACAGCGCATCCGCAAAAACCATCAACAGTGTGAAAGCGTTGCTGCCAAAGCATTTCGATTTGATGCCGCGACAGCAGATCAGTGACGAAAGCATCAAATCCTTAACCGGCAACCAAACCAACATCGTCACCACATTCCTCATGTGCTTCGGCGTGCTTGCCATGTTCGTGGCGGCACTGGTGATTGCCAACACGTTCCAAGTGCTCGTGGCGCAACGCCGTCGCACACTCGCCTTGCTGCGCACTATCGGCGCGAAGAAAGGCCAGCTGTATGGTTCCGTGCTGTTCGAAGCGGCAGTGCTTGGCTTCGTCGCATCCGTGCTTGGCGTGGTGCTGGGAAGTCTGCTCATGTGGGGCATGTGCGTCAGTGACATCATGCAAGAGGGTATGCGATTCAATTTCTCTTGGCAGGCCGCCGTCGTGCCTATTCTCTTCGGTATTGTGGTGACGGTGCTCGCATCCTTGGGATCCGCACGTTCCGCTACTGCGGTGACGCCATTGGAGGCATTGCGCCCGATTGAACTGACCGACAACCGTCGTTCCAGCCTCACTCGAGCCATAATCGGTATTCTGATGGTGGTGGTCGGTATCGCCATGGCAGTATTTTCCATCTGGCAGGTACAAGCCACCAATGGCGGCGAGGAAGCGAACAGCGATCAATTCACGATGATTCTGCTCATAGCCATCGCCGGCGCTGCACTGGTGTTCCTCGGCATGGTGGTCACCGCGGTGTTCTGGATGCCGACCCTCATGAAGGGCGCTGGAGCGTTGGCCTCACTGACAGGATCTTCCGCAACAGTTGCACACGCCAACATTCAGAAGAATCCGCGACGCATCGCAGCAACCGGTGCCGCTCTGCTCATCGGCGTCACCTTGGTTTCCACCATCGCAACCGGTGCCGCTAGCGCCAAAGGGACTATGAATGGTGCGCTCGCCACCCGTTATAGCGTCGACATCGTGGCCATGGGCGATGACATCAGCCAGCAAATGGCCAAGGATGTAGCCGACATCAACGGCGTGTCCGACACGTTGTATGCGCCGGCGGTTTCCGTGACCTTGGAGAAAGCGGATGGAACCCGGCCTACGTCCGCATTGCTGGTCGGTGTGAAGAACATCGATCAGGTCAAGCAGGTCATGCGTGCCAACTTGGGTAACGCCTCCATCGACAGTGATAGCGTTCTCATGCCAACATACAATGCGCAAACCGGCAAGGAGCTGCAGTTCGCCAATGGCACGGCTGATTTCTCCACCGAATGGAACCAGGACGGCGACGCTACGCGTTCGCTGACATTGCAAGCAAACCAAGCCGACTACCGTCGCGTATCCGCACAGTATGAAGCTGTCGGATTCGTGGATGAAAGTCATTTCACCAATGGTGACCTTGATGCCGCCACCCATGTGTTGCTGGTCAAAGCAGATACTGACAAGTCGGGAGTTTCCGTCGACGGCATCTACAACGACATGCAGGCCGCATTGGAAAAGAGCACTGATGCGACAGTGAACGGACCGATCGCCGAACGCATCACCTGGGCGCAGATGATCGACTCCATGATGATGCTTATGGTGGGACTGATCGCCGTGGCGGTACTGGTCGCCTTGATCGGCGTGGCCAACACACTGTCCCTATCGGTGATCGAACGCACCCGCGAATCGGCCACCCTGCGAGCCATCGGCATGACCCGCGGCCAGCTGCGGGCGTCACTCGCCATCGAAGCGCTGCTCATCTCCGTGGTATCCGGCCTTGCCGGCATTCTACTTGGCACATTGTTCGGCTGGCTGGGCGCATACGTGGTGTTCAGTCTGTACGGCACCGTGGTGTTCCCGTTTGAATGGGGAATCAACGGCATTGTGCTTGCCGTGGCGGCTGTGGCAGCATTGCTGGCCAGTGTCGCGCCCGCCCGCCGCGCGGCCAAGGTGCCGCCGGTTGAGGCGCTCGCGGAAGCCTAGATCACTAAATAAAAATGCTCCTTCGGAAGAAGGAGCATTTTTGTTGCCTGAATGCGTTTTTTATGAAGGTTTTATACGAGATGGTTTTCATAGGCGAACACGACGGCTTGGACGCGGTCTCGCGCATTGATTTTCGACAGAATATGCGCCACATGCGTTTTCACCGTCGTCAGGCTGATGAAAAGCTTGTCGGCAATCTCCTGATTCGACAATCCATGCGCGATCTCAATAAGCACTTCGCGCTCGCGATCGGTCAGTTCATCTAATTCCGGATCGGTGTACGTCGAATCAGAAGTGGAAGAAGCAGTGGAATTTCCATGTGCACCAACATTCGCAGCCATGAAATCGCCTTCCATCATTTTCTCGATAAGGCGTTTCGTGGCGGACGGTGCGATAATCGCATTACCTTGAAAAACCGTGCGAATCGAATTCAACAACGTTTCCGGTTCCGTATCCTTCAGCAGGAACCCCGAAGCTCCGGCATTGATCGCCGCCATCACATATTCATCCAAATCGAATGTCGTCAAAATAATCACCTTGGTACGGGCGACTTCTGATTTCGTGCCATCGGCAGCGAACCGATGCTGCAACGCGCTGATCTGCCGAGTCGCTTCAATACCATCCATGCCTGGCATACGCACATCCATCAACACCACATCAGGATGTAGTGTTTCCGCCAACGCCAAGGCTTCCGCACCATCGCGAGCCTGTGCCGCGACTGCCATATCGGGTTGGGAGCCGATCACCATGGCAAAACCGGTACGTACCAATTCTTGGTCATCGGCAATGACCACATGAATCTTCTGTTCTTCACTCATACTCTCCACCTTATCGGCATGTTCCGCTCACAGCGCGAAATAAACCCTTAAATCTCCCTGAAAAACCCTGAATTGGTTATCGGGGCATGTGCTGCAACTGTTCATCCAACGATGCGACCGGCCGCAATTGCAGTTCATTCGAGCCGTTGGCGTGGGAGCTATCGCTGAAACCGGTTTCGCGCAGCATGCCAAGCAGTTCGCGCATACGTTTGAGCGCGGCTCGCCCCTGCTCGCCGATTGCCTTGAACGCCGAGGAAATCTCGTCGGCGGTCGGCTCCTTGCCTTGAGCCTCGGCATTATCCAACATGCGAATGCCATCGACGGCTTGATTGATTACACTGTTCAATGTGGCAGTGACCTCAGCCTGAATATTGGCACTGATACGGTCGCGTTCCATATTTGCCGCGAGAATGCGTTGCTTCTCCTGCTCGGCCATCAGCGCTTCCTCTCGCGCCTGCAACACCAGTGCGTTGGAATCACTGGACCGCGTCCACCGCGCCCACGCCATGATGCCGGCGCACAGCATCAACACTGCAACCGTATACATAATGCCGGTAAAGAGCGCTGCACCACTACTTGCCGTGGCTGAAACCGGTTTTGTCAAGCCCACGGAAGCGGCGATGGCATCGAACAGGGTAGTGTATCCATGTTGGTCAGCTGCGATTTTCAAGCCCATCAGAGCTGAACAGGTGACAGCGGCAAGACCGGTCCAACGCCATGCGTGTTCACGCCCATACAATACGGCTGAATACAGTGCGCACAACGACGCTACGATGTGCCCGACCTCAATCGATCCCAGAAACACCAATTGCGTAACCGACAATACGAACACAATAAGCGCGCAAGTCTCGGGGAACCTGCGGCGAAGAGCCAGTGCCAGCAAGCAGCATACGGCGATCGTATGAGAGAGCTGCGCATGAGATGAACTATCAAAAAAGAACGTAATCGACATGAGATTCAGCAGCATGACCGCTACCACGGCACCAACGGTATCCATGAGCACATAATGATGCTGCGTCCACGCGGAAACACGTTCCACCCAATTCGAACTGTGCGCATTGGATGTATTTGCAAGTTCCACGGATTCCAGTTTCAATGATTTGAGCAAATCATGCAGGTTGGGCGCGGTGATGCGCAGATGTTGCAAAGCGTTCGAACGATGATTGCGACCGGCCGATTGTGTGGTTTCCTGCGTTTGCTCCGATGGCTGATTTGGTATTCGTGCCGATATGCTGACGGCTGTGTTGCGTGTGATTGCCACGTCTGATAGGTCCGCCTTGTTGGATGTGGCAGTTGCATGTGATTCGGATTGCTGTTCCGATACATGCCGTTTGCCGGTTCCATCTATCGCTGGTTCCTTGCCGCCGTAGGGCAGTATGGCCGTGACCTCGAAGCCTCCGCCAAGTCGAGGGCCGGCCTGCAATGAGCCTCCGGCCGATTCGATACGTTCCCTCATGCCCAACAGGCCATAGCCTGGAGTATGTCCGTCGATACTGGCCGCGGCTCCGCGACCATTGTCAGTGACGGTCAAAGTGAGCAAACCGTTGTTCCATGATTCCTTGATATACACATCGACATGCGGCCCCGCATACTTGCGGATATTCGTCAGCGCTTCCTGGACCATATGATAGGAAGCCGCCGAAGCTGGTCCGCCGAGTTGTTCAGGACTGACGGTGCCGGTGAGACTCCGTCGTATTCGAATGTCGGGGGAGACGTTTCGCGCTTGTTCCACAAGATTGTCGATATCGTTATAATCGGCGTGCGGTGAGCCCCCAAACACTCCCAGAAGACGTTGCATGTCATGCAATGCGCGTTCCGATTCATGCCGAATCGTCTCCATGGTGTTTCGGGCTACTGCAGGATCATGCGTACCCGCATAGCGGCCACCATCAGACTGCACGATGATGATCGACAAGGTGTGTGCCACCACATCGTGCATGTCGCGTGCGATACGTGCACGTTCCGCCAACGCCGCGATATCACGCTCATCCTGATCTCGCGCGGCGATTGCCTCATTGCGTTCCCGCATCATGCGAACGGTTGCCATGCGCGCACGATGCCAGAACGACATAACAATGGTAGAAATAATGCATACTTCAATCGGCGTTAGTGTCAGCATGTATTGCGCTACCATGCCGGCGACTTTCGGCATGGATGTTCCCGTGTAAATGGAACCGATGATGTCTTCCGTGACCATAGTGTCATTCGGATTTGAGCTATTCCAGCTGCTCCATGTATGCACTTTGCCTCCGGTGAGCAGCGGTCCATTGGTCATGGTCCATGCTATCAGCGCCGAAGCCAGAAGACCGATGGCCAACGCCAGAACAATGAAGGCTTTCGTGTTTTTGGGATTGCCGTAGACGATCACCGAATACAGCATGAACAATGCCAGAATGTCGGCACCCAGCAGGCATGGGCCGAATATGAGATGCGCCAAGGTTAATGCCACGCAGAGCAATGCGCCGGTCTGCGGCCGCCATCGACGAATCAGCAGCGGAACAAGCATCACCATCTCCCATGCCATTTGCGCGGAAGGGCTGAGATCGAACAGCAATCCCGGATTGTAGGTGACGCTGCCGGTCACGCCGAACAACAGAAACCCCACAACAATCGTGATGATGAGATCGCCTGCGAAAACATGGCCGTGCATCCACGACAAGAGACGCTGCTTGAGATTCGACATGCGTTCAACCCTAGCGTCAGATGTGCGGTGACGCCATCATGCGTAGGAATGAAATAGCGGTAAGATAAAGCCGCTTTTGTGAGGTAAGGTTGTTTCCGCATGTGGGTGAGATGGACGTTACCAATCGTATTGAACATGCCGATGAAGCCAAGGGAAAGGTGAACGCATGACATTGCTGAGCGAATACTACGTGCCCGGATTGCATATTGAGGATCGTTCCATCAAGGTGCCATTGGATTGGACCGGTCATGAGCCCGGTCATGGGTTCGATGGCGAATCGATCAGCCTGTTCTACCGTGTGGTCACCGCTCCCGAACATGTGCATGATGATCTGCCGCTGCTCGTGTTTTTGCAGGGCGGTCCTGGCGGTTCCGGCCCGCGTCCGCTCAGCCCAAGTTCTGACGGGTGGATTGAAGAGGCCATCAAGCATTTCCGTGTGGTGCTGCCGGATCAGCGCGGCACCGGGCGTTCCTCCCGCGTCGACACCCACATCATGAACCGTATGGACGGCACGCAAGGCGCCGCATATCTTAAGCATTTCCTCGCGGACTCCATCGTGCGCGACTTCGAACATCTGCGTCGCACCGAATTCGGGGGCGCACGTTGGGTCACGCTTGGTCAAAGCTATGGCGGATTCCTGACGTTGACGTATCTTTCGCTGTTCCCGGGCGGCGTGACCGCCGGCTTCACCACCGGCGGCATCCCGCACGTCCCCGCCGACGCCACCGACGTATACCGCCACACCTTCCCGCGCATGGCCCGCAAAACCGCGCAATTCTACAAACGCTACCCACAGGACGTCGAGCGTGCGGCCATCATCGCCGACAGGCTCGCCGCCGAACCCGTGAGCCTGCCCAACGGTGATCCGCTCACCGTCGAACGCTTCCAGATGCTCGGCTCCGATTTCGGCATGAAACCAAGCTTCGAACGCGTCCACTGGATTCTTGACGACGCCTTCCTTGACGACGACGGCTCCGCATCCGCCGATTCCGAGCTCTCCGACGAATTCCTCGCCAAGGTCATGGACGCCACCGCCTCCCGCCCGCTGTACTGGCCGCTACAGGAGTTCATCTACGCCAACGGCGAACTGGAGACGCCTATTCGTTGGGCCGCGCAGCGTGTACGTGACGAGCATCCGGAATTCGATGCGGGGGAGCGTCCGCTCAACTTCACCGGCGAAGCGATGTTCCCATGGATGTTCGAACAGGAGGCGGCACTCCGCCCCTTCAAGCCGGCCATGGACGTGCTGATGGAAAGCACGCATTTCGGCACGATCTACGACGCGGACCAGCTGGCACGCAACGAGGTGCCACTGCAGGCCGCCGTATACTTCGACGACATGTACGTCGACTCCGGGCTGCAACTCGACACCCTCTCGCGCGTGGGCAACTCGCACTACTGGACCACCAACGAATTCGAACACGACGGACTACACGGCAGCACGGTGTTCAAACACCTCTACACGGAAGCGCTGAACCGCGGCGACCTGGAAGAACTGTTCTAACCCCCTTAAGCACACAACCCGCTGCCGAACCGGCAGACGCAACACGAACCATTGCTTCCTGCAACAGGAAGCAGGGAAGGAAGCCCCATGAACAACCACACCATCGGATTCATCGGATACGGCAACATGGCGCAGGCCATCGCACAAGGCATGGTGGACGCCGGCGTACTGGACGGCGAACACATCGTCGCCTGCGCCGCCCACTACGACAAACTCGAACGCAACGCCGCCAAGTTCGGCATCCGAGCCGTACACACCGCCGCGGAAGTAGCCGACGCCGCCGACGTGGTCGTCATCGCCATCAAGCCCTACCAGATCGAAGACGTAATCGGCCCCATCGTCGCCAAGCTCGCCCAAAGCAGCAAATTCGTCGTCTCCATCGCAGCCGGCTGGGATCTCAACAAATACCGTTACCTATTCGGCGAACAGTTCGACGCCGTGCACATCCAATGCACCATCCCGAACACGCCAATGGCCGTAGGCAAAGGCGTGCTCGTCACCGAATCCGACAACACGCTTAGCGAGATGCAGACCGAGACATTCGAACAGCTGTTCGCGCCGATCAGCCTCATCGAACGTGTCGACTCCGCACACATGGGCATCGCCATGTGCGTGGCCGGATGCGCGCCCGCCTTCACCGACATGTACATCGAAGCGCTCGCCGACGCCGGTGTGAAATACGGTTTGCAACGTGCCACGGCATATCGTTTGGCTGCGAAGATGGTGGAAGGTGTGGGTGCTCTATATCTCGCCACGGAAACACACCCGGGTGCCATGAAGGATGCCGTATGCTCGCCTGGCGGCACCACCATCAAAGGTGTCGCCTCGCTGGAGGAGAGCGCGTTCCGTGGCGCGATCATCAAGGCCGTCGACGCGATCGAACAGTGACGGTGTTCAGCAAGGAATCCGGTGCCGTTCATTCGCCAGATCGGGCATGAGACGCGTTCTGCAGGTCGGATAGGGGAATTCGACAAGGAACCGGCTCGAGATCGGGCGGTGCCGGATACGGCCATCATTGGCCTGCCGGCACAACACGGCAGCGGCTCGGTGCGAACAGGTTCATAGGCCGGTGGTTGTATGGTTGGGAACCATGTCTCTTACTATCGGAATCGTCGGACTGCCGAACGTCGGCAAGTCCACCATGTTCAATGCACTGACCCGCAACAACGTGCTTGCGGAAAACTACCCGTTCGCCACCATCGAGCCGAACACCGGCGTCGTGCCGCTGCCGGACAAGCGTCTTCCCGTGCTGGCCAAGCTCGTCCACACCGAGAAGATCGTGCCCGCCACCGTCACCTTTGTCGACATTGCAGGCATCGTCAAGGGCGCCTCCGAAGGCGAAGGCCTGGGCAACAAGTTCCTTGCCAACATCCGTGAGGCTGATGCGATCTGCGAGGTCGTGCGCGCCTTCGAAGACGACGACATCGTGCACGTCAACGGCAAGGTCGATCCGGCCGACGACATCGACACCATCAACACCGAGCTCATCCTCGCCGATTTGCAGACCATCGAGAACGCGCTGCCGAAGCTGGAAAAGGATTTGCGCGGCAAGAAGATCGAACCGGCATACATGGATGCCGTCAAGCAGGCCAAGGAGATTCTCGAAGCCGGAGAGACACTCGACAAGGCCGCCCGTGAAGGCCGTTTCGACAAGGACTCCGTGTGCGACCTGCATCTGATGAGCGCCAAGCCGTTCATCTACGTGTTCAACGTGGACGACTCCGAGCTGCAGAACGACGAGCTCAAGACCAAACTGTCCGCCACCGTCGCTCCGGCTCCGGCCATCTTCCTCAACGCGCAGTTCGAAGCCGACCTGACCGAGCTGGACGAGGACGACGCCCGCGAAATGCTCGCCGACGCCGGTCTGGAGGAATCCGGCCTCGATCAGCTGGCACGCGTCGGCTATGACACGCTCGGCCTGTCCACCTTCCTCACCGCTGGTGAGAAGGAAGTGCGCGCATGGCAGATCCACAAGGGCTACACCGCCCCGCAGGCAGCCGGCGTGATCCACACCGACTTCGAAAAGGGCTTCATCAAGGCCGACATCGTCTCCTATGACGACTTCGTGGCCGCCGATGGTTCCATGGTGACCATCAAGGAGGAAGGCAAGCTCCGCCAGGAAGGCCGCGACTACGTCATGCAGGACGGCGACATCGTGGAGTTCAAGTTCAACGTCTCCAAGTAGCGGTTTCCGCCATCTGGAAACGGCTTGTTTCCAACGGTTTTGAGCTTCCCGACCGTTGGAAACGAGCCGTTTTTGAATGCGCTCGGAATGGCGGTTTCTGCCACGTCTCGGGCGGCTGTTGCCATCGCTTGAGTGCTTTTAGAGTGCTCTTGCGAAGGCAGCCGATCAGGAAGGCATCAGGACATTTACAGTACGCTGCCGATGATGCTCCGTTACCATAGGGACCACTACAAAAGACGTGTATTGCATGATTTTTTCTGATAGTGATAAGGCCATGACTGTTTTGCATGAGCATGATGCCGAAAGCACCGAAAGTATTGGTGATAGGAGTGACGCCGGTGCATTGGATCCGACGTTACTCGATTGCCCGCGTGGCGTATCCGTGATTATCGCCGGCGTCGATCTGGACGAACGCCATCGTTTCCGACTGTGCGAGATCGGATTGGCTCCCGGGGCAATGCTGAGGGTCACGCAGAAAGGTATGTTCGGAGGGCGCGTCATCGCCTTCGGCTCCGAGCGCATCGCTCTGGACAGGGACACCGCCCGCGCCATCCATGTGCGCCCTATGCAAGACCCGGCCAACCGGGCGGAAGCGCCGTTTGAAAACGATGAAGCAACGGATAGGAAAGCCTGCAACCAATGAGCAAGAAGTGCCACTGCCAATCAGAAAAGACAATCAACGAGACAGGGCGGAACACGCGCGCGGCAGGGCAATCCTGCTGCACGGAACGATCCGGCCATACCGGGCGGGTCAACAAGACATGCGACGGAGGCTGCGGAGCACATCGTAGGGGACTCGCGGCGCTGTTCGACGGCCATTCCTCCACAGCGGTACGATTCGATGAGCAAGCGGCGGATTGCACCGTGAACCTGTCCTCCATACGGCAGGCGAACCATCATCCCCGTGCGGACGGTTCGCTCAGACGCGTCGTATTCGTCGGCAATCCGAATGTAGGCAAATCCTCATTGTTCAATGCGCTGCTGGGCGCAAAGACCCGCACGATGAACGCGCCGGGCACAACGGTTTCCATCACATGCGGCCAATACCACTACGAAGGGCATGGCGGCGCGAACGACTCCGAAGACTGGCTGTTCGTGGATACGCCGGGCACCTATTCGCTCTCCCCGATGAGTCCGGACGAACAGGTCGCGGTCGATGCCCTGACCGGTGCCGCAGGCATGCCGGTTCCCGATCTGGTGGTCATGGTGCTGGACGCCACCGCCATGTCGCGATCGCTATACCTGCTGTCGATGGTGGCTGAGATCGGATTGCCCACCGTGGTCGCCCTCACCATGAACGATCTTGCCACGCGTAGCGGTTGCCGCATCGAACCGGCGCGTTTGTCGCAGCTGCTCGACGGCATGCCGGTGATCGCCATCGACGGGCGCACCGGCGAAGGGCAGAATCATTTGGCGGGTGCTATCGCCGGGGGCTTCGACGGAACCCCGTTGCCGCAGGGCTTGCGGATTGCCGAAGGTGACGTCATCGATATGCGCGAATGGACCGAATCGCGCGCCGATGTACGATTCGACTGGGCTGCGCGTGTGCTTCGAGAGCTTGATCTCAAGGCATCGGACAAGCCTACGCTGTCCGATCGCGTGGATCGTGTGCTGCTGCATCCGGTGTTTGGCATTCTGGTGTTTCTGGCGGTCATGTACACGGTGTTCCAGGCGACCACCACGCTGGCAGGTCCGATGCAGGACTGGTTCGACGTGACGGTGCGCGGATGGTGCACCGATGGCATCGATTGGCTGTTCGGCTTGTTCGGGCCGTCCGCGGCCGGCGGCTGGGCGTATTCGTTGCTGGTGGACGGTGTGCTGGACGGCATCATCACCGTGCTCACCTTCATTCCGGTGATGGGCATCATGTTCCTGATGCTGTCGATGCTGGAGGATTCAGGCTATCTCGCCCGCGCCGCGTTCGTCATGGATCGTGCCATGCGCGCATTGGGATTGGACGGTCGTGCGTTCCTGCCCATCGTCGTCGGTTTCGGCTGCAATCTGCCGGCATTGGCTGCCACACACACTCTGCCCGATTCACGGCAGCGTGTGATGACCGGCATGCTCATTCCGTTCGCATCCTGCTCGGCACGCCTGACGGTGTTCCTGGTACTTGCCCACGCGTTCTTTCCGCAGCAGGCCGGCCTTGTCGTATTCCTCATGTACGTCGCGTCGGTGGTGATCATTCTGCTGGTCGGCGTGCTGCTCCGCCACACCATGTTCCGCGGGCTCAAACCGGAGCCGCTGATGCTGGCATTGCCTCCATACCAGTGCCCGCGTGCCGTGCAGCTGGTGCGTTCCGTGGCGGTTCGCTTGTGGCAGTTCATTCGTGGCGCCAGTGTGATCATTATCTCGATGATTGTGGCATTGTGGCTGTTGCAGGGCATTCCCGCAACAGCGAATGCAGGTGGTTTCGCCAAGGTGGACGATGTGCACGATTCCGCATATGGTGTGCTCGCCGATGCCGTCGCCCCCGTGTTCGCGCCTGCCGGATTCGACGACTGGCATGCTTCCGCCGCGCTGATCACTGGATTCGTGGCCAAGGAGGTGGTGATCGGCTCCATGTCGCAGTCCTACCATGCGGACGAACCGGATGAATCCGGCCAGAATGCGGACAAGGGGACATTCGGCCAGAAACTGCGTGCCTCGTTCGAACAATCCTCGCATGGGCATGGCAAAGCCGCGGCCATAGCATTCCTGTTGTTCACGCTCGCGTACACGCCGTGTCTGGCGACGGTGGCGGAACTGCGACGGCAATACGGCACGAAAGTGGCCGCGCAATCGGTATGCCTGAGCCTTGTGGTGGCATACGTGCTGGCCGTTGTAGCCTTCCAACTGTTGCGATTGGTGTGGTGACATGCCCTGGCATGGTCTGGGCGCGAGAGGCTGGCGGCATACCGACAAGCGGCCTGGGGCGCAGCGGAGTGGCGGTTCGTCGGGGGATATCGTCATGGACGTGGCCTGCGACGTGGAAGCCGGATTGTCCATACGGCAGGTTGCCAATCGACGTCACCTGCCGGTCGATTTCATCGTCATGGCCATTTCACGCGCGCAGGAACGCGGCCTGCTGCAGGTGGCGGATCTTACGTCCCGCTCGACGTGTGGGGAAACGACATGCCAGCCCGATCCTTCGTCGCTGATTTGTGCGGGGTGCCCGTTTCGGCCGCGTGCCGACGCATAGTTAGCCGTGGGCGTCCTTCAAGGTCGTTTGCGCGACACGGCAGTGCGAGCGATGCTCGATGCCGATAGACAACATGCCGAAGCGAATACGCGTGTTACGCGTGCGCTGCGGCTACAGTATTCGTCGCGGGAGCAGATCGAGGAAAGGAATGGAACAGATGGGCGAGGCATTACGGCAGACGCAGGGTGACGGCGACGTGCGAAGCCGGGATGATTCCACGCATGAGGGCATAAGCGTATCCAGAACCATCGCCCGTCTGATGATGCTCGTCAATGCCGCCGTATGGGGTTCGGGGTACACCATGCTCAAACATGTGCAGGGTGTTATGACGACCCAGTGGATGATGTTCTTCCGTATGGCCGCATCGGTTATTCTCATGGCGTTGGTGTTCCTGCCGCACTTGCGCAAGATCGGACTTAAGCGCTATATCGTGCCTGGTCTCGTGCTCGCCCTGACCTACTGGATGGGATTTCTGCTGCAGCTCAAGGGGCTGGAGACCACGTCGCCCGGGCGTAACAGCTTCTTCACCGACACGTATTGCGTGATGGTGCCGTTCGTCATCTGGGCGCTGACGCGTAAACGCCCCAGCATGCAGCATATTGCCGCGGCGTTCGTGTGTGCGTTCGGCATCGGTCTGGTCTCGTTGAGCGGCACAAGCGGGTCGGATCTTATCGGCATGAGTTCCGGCGATGTGCTGACGATCATCGGAGCGTTGTTCTATGCGATCAATCTGGTGGTCGTGGGCATGATGGGCAGGAAATTCGATGCGGTGGCGCTGATGCTGGCCGAATTCGCCTGGTGCGCGGTGTTCTTCGGTGCCGGCGCCGCACTGTTCGATGGTTCGCCTTCGGCCTCGTGGCTGCGTTTGGATGTGGTGCTGTGCCTTGCCTATCTGGTGATTGGCTCGACCATCATCGCGCAGATTTTCCAGACCATCGCCGTGCAGAATCTGCCGGCTACTGAAGGCTCGGTGATTTTGAGCACCGAATGCATCTTCGCCATGGTGGTCGCCGTGATCTTCACCGGGGAACGGCTCACCGTACCGTCCGTCTGCGGGTTCGCGGTGATTTTCGGCGCGATACTCCTTTCGGAAGTGCAGTTTCCGGCACGGCGCAAAGCCAAGTAGCGTGCGATGAGTCGGTATATGACTTCATTGGTTCGGACGTCAGCCGTGCCGCCCGGTCTGCGCGTCGGCAAGCCGATGATGCCATGGCTCGGCTACGTTGGTAATCGATAAGCGCGGCCAAATACGGACGTCATCTTGATGTTGCTGCGGTAGGTTCCGATAAGCGTAGCCGAAAACGGATGAAGAACGGGAATGCCTACGCTAACAGGCGACGAGCGTAACCAGATACGGATGCCAACCGAATGCCGCCGCGCTAAGAACGTGATAGGCGTGGCCAAAACCGGACGGCGCTCGCATCCGGCTGCGTTTACTGGATTATTGGTACGACATACGTCAGCGTGCCGAAAGTGGACGCCATGGGGTACGGTAGGGTAGTTTGCGCAAACGGCGCAATACCTGAACGAAAGGCCACTGTGCCCAATATCGATAATTCTTCCGAATATTCCGAGCAGAGCATCGTGAACGATGCCGCACCTACTTTCACCGAGCTTGGCGTGCCGGGCGCTTTGGCGCATGTACTCGCCAGCGACGGCAAGCGTACCGCTTTCCCCATCCAGGCGGACACTCTTCCCGACTCTCTTGCGGGTCGCGACATTCTTGGCCGTGGACGCACGGGTTCCGGCAAAACGCTTGCTTTCTCCATTCCGCTGGTGGCACGTCTGGGTGTCAGCGAGCATGATGTCGCCGCCATCGAGCGTGAGGCCGATCGCCGCGGCAGTGCAGGGGGCAAGGCTGCGACCAATCTGCCGCGTCCTCGCGCTCTGGTGCTTGCCCCCACCCGTGAGCTCGCCAAGCAGATCGACGAGGTGCTGTTGCCGCTTGCGCAGGCGTATGGCATGACTACCACCACCGTGTATGGCGGTGTGAAGTATTCCCGTCAGATCGCCGAGCTCAAGGCCGGTGCGCAAATCGTGGTCGGCTGCCCGGGCCGTTTGGAGGATCTGCTGCGTCAGAACGCGCTTACGCTGAGCAGCGTCGAATGTGTGGTACTCGATGAGGCCGATGAGATGGCCGACATGGGCTTCCTGCCCGGCGTGGAGCGTCTGCTTGGCCAGATTCCGGCCGATGCGCAGCATATGCTGTTCTCCGCGACGCTCGATCATGGCGTCGACAAGGTAGTGGAACGCTTCCTGCATGATCCGAAGGTGCACAGCGTTGACGACGCGACCAGCCCGGTCGATGAGATGACGCATCACGTGTTCGAGATCACCAAGGGCGATAAGCCCGAGATCGTACGCACCCTGGCTTCCGGCGCAGGCAAGCGCATCCTGTTCACCCGCACCAAGTTCCAGGCGAAGAAGCTTTCCCAGAGCCTGACCAAGCAGGGCATCCCGTGCGCCCAGTTGCACGGCAACCTCAACCAGAACCAGCGCGACCGCAATCTCGCGGCCTTTGAAACCGGCGAGGTGAACGTGCTTGCCGCCACTGACGTGGCTGCACGCGGCATCGACGTCAGTGGCGTGGAGCTTGTGGTGCAGGTCGAGCCGCCGGAGGATCCGAAGGCGTTCCTGCATCGTTCCGGCCGTACCGCGCGTGCCGGCAACCAGGGCGACGTGGTTACGCTTGTGTTGCCTGAGCAGCGCCGCGAAACCAGGTTCATGCTGCGTAAGGCCGGTATCAAGGTCAAGCCCGTTGCCGTGACGGCCAAGTCCCCGGAGGTGCTGGAGCTGGTGGGCGAGCGCGCGGAGAAGATCGACGGCTGGGAGCTTTCCCCGCTGAAGAAGAAGACCAAGCCGTTGCCGAAGAAGGGCAAGGGGCGCAATAAGCGTGGCGGCGAGACTGAGACTGCCGGCGGCAGGCGTTCCGACGCTCCGAAGCGCAGGAAGAGGCAGGAGCAGACCGGGCGTTTCGACCGTTTCGATGAGTCCGATTACAGGGATTACGACGGCTACGACGAGTATGGTGCGCGTGGCGGTTATGACGAATGGTCGGATGATCGCGGTTTCGGCAAGAAGGGCAAGCATCATAAGCGCACTAAGCGTGACCGTTACGATTGGCAGGATCGCGATGGCCGTAACGATCGCAGGGGCCGCGGCGGCTATCAGGATCGTGATGACCGCAAGGGGCGTGCCGATCGTAGGGATCGTGGCGGCCGAGGGGAGTCCTTCGATCGCAATGGTCGTTATGATGCGGTCGGGCGTGTTGTCGAGGAACCGCGTAAGGGCGGCAAGCGTGTGCATAAGAAGCCGATCCGCGTGGTCGAGGACCTGCGTGGTGAGGACGCCAAGCGTTATGATCGCCGCATGAACGCCAAGAAGGCGAAGTACGACGATCAATCGTCGCGCAAGAAGGGCAAGCGTGGCGGCGAACGGCAGCGTTATGACGATAATCGTCGTGATCAGCCGCGTTACGAGCAGCCGCGCCGTAGTGATAAGAAGCGCAACGGCGGCGACAATCGTCGTTCCGCGCAGGGCTTCCGCAAGCACAATAAGTCGAAGCGCACGCCGTTCCGTAATTCGCACCGCTGATTCGGTGCCACGGCGGTAAGGTGGCGGCTCGGCTGCGGGGTCGCCGAAAAATGCGTTGAGGCCCGTTCCGCAAACCGTGTGTGCAGTATGTGCTCACGGTTGTGGAACGGGCCTCAACGGGTATTGGCTTGGGTCTACATTTCCTCGTGCCAGTGCGGGTCCAGCGCTTTGCACCGGCCTTCGGGATTGTCCATCAGCGCGATGTCGTGCATGTCCTGTTCGTCCAGTTCGAATCCGGTGATGCTCAGGTTCTCGCGTTGACGTTGCGCGTGCAGCGATTTCGGGATCGATACATCTCCGATCTGCAGATGCCAGCGGAGCACGGTCTGCACTTCGGTCACGCCATGCTTGTGCGCTATGCGCTGGATCGTCTCGTCCTGCAGCATCTGATTGGCACGGCCCAGCGGACTCCAAGCTTGGGAGATGATGCCATGTGCGGCGTCGTATCGGCGCTGTTCGGTCTGCTGGAAGTAGGGGTGCAGCTCGATCTGGTTGACGCTGGGGGTCACTGCGGTGGCACGAATCAGCATATCGATGTGACCGGGCAGGAAGTTGCTGACGCCGATATGCCTGATCAATCTGTCACGCTGTGCGTCGACAAGAGCCTGCCATGCCTCGACGTAGAGGCCTTGGGACGGGTTGGGCCAGTGGATCAGATACAGGTCGAGATAATCGAGTCCGAGCCGGCACAGGCTTTCCTCGATGCAGATGCGGGCCTTGTCGTATTGGTGGAAGCGTCCGGGCAGCTTCGAGGTGACGATGATGTCGTCACGCGGCACCGATGCCATGCGAATCGCTTTGCCGACCGTGCCCTCGTTCTCATAGTTCACTGCGGTGTCGAGCAGTCGGTAACCGTTCTCCAGGGCCGAGGCGATGGCCTGCGCACCGGCGAATCCGCGTACCTGGTAGGTGCCGAATCCCATGGCGGGAAGCGCAAGCCCGTCATGAGCGGTGCGGATCGGCAATGGCGCGGCGGAAGGGGTGGTGGAATCGTTGCTCATAGTGTTCCTTTGATGTCGAATCTTACGTCCGTCGATATAGCAGATGGGTGGCATGGCGTATGACCGGCCATACCACCCATCGGGTTCGTTATGCGTGTGCTGCTCACGGGAGGCTCACTCCACGTTGGCGTGGTTGGCGTTCGCGTCGGCATCCGACACGTTGTCGCGGCGGGAGAGCATCAGACACAGGGCGTCCAATGCGATGTGCACGGACTGGTCGAACAGCGAGCTCAACAGCTGGATGGATTCGCCCGTCTCGCCCTTTACTCGTCCCGGCACCACAATCACGGCGTCGGCGGCATCGGCTAGGGGAGAGTCGGGCTTTGAGGTCACCGCAATGACCTTCACACCGAGCTTTTTGGCGGCTCCGGCGTCCTCCACGGTTCGTCGGGTCTTGCCGGAGCCGGAGATGGCCAACAGCACGTCGCCCTCATGCATGGACGGGCAGATGGTTTCACCCATCATGTAGCTCGTGTAGCCGATGTGCATCATGCGCATGGCGAAGCTGCGCGCCTGGAACCCGGACCGCCCTTCGCCGGCCGCGTAGATGCGGCTGTTCTTGGTGATCAGCGGCATGGCCTGTTCGAGGTCGTGCTCGTCCATTTTGGCGATGACGCCCTGTACTTCTTCGACGATCTGGTCGAGGATGCGTTCGTTGGTGCTCATTGCATTTCCTTCCTGCATGCCTGGCATGCTGCTGTGATGTCGTCGGCCTTGGTGATGGCCGAACCCATGATGACGATGTCGATGTTCTCCTGCGCCAGAGCTGCGAGCTGATGCTGCTTGATGAGATTTTTTAGCCCGCAAACCTGGTGTTTCAATGCCGGGTTAGGGCGTACCGAAGTTTGCGTATGGTAGCGGATGTGCTCATATTATTCCTATGAGCGCAAGCGATGAACGGTTCACACATGGTAGGACTTCGGTATGCAATCTGAACTACCACATCATCTGGTGCACGAAATACCGTCGCAAGGTGCTTAAGAACGGAATCGACTCGGATTTGAAGACGATTCTCAGGGAGATAGCCGACGAGCACGGTTACCGCATATCCCACATGGAGGTCGGGTTGGACGATCACATCCAACTGTTCGTGTCAGCGCCGCCGAAAATCAGCGTGAGCAGCATCGTCAAACAGTTGAAGGGCACATCCAGTCTCCGACTGTTCGCCATGCACCCCGAACTGAAAAGCCAATATTGGAGGCGCAAGGGCGAGCGGAGCCTGTGGTCGCCCAGCTATTTCGCGGAAAGCATCGGCTCGGTCAACGAGCAGGCGGTGGCCAGATACATCGACGACCAACGGTCGAAGGAGCGTGAATCACAATGACCATGCGCAAGGTGGCGCAGCGCATACCGTTCACGCCGTCCAGGACTCAGGCCGCGTTGCTGGAACGGTGCTTCGGGGACAGGCGTTTCGCCTACAACCAGCAGGTCGAGGCGTTCGTTGTTCTTCCATCAACAATAGCGTGCCCGCGGGCGACATGGCGCTTACGGTTTGTCCTGCAGCGACGGAACACTGGACTTTCTATGAGAGAATTTTGCAAGAAGTGGTATCAACGCATTGCCACCAGAGACATGGCGTTCATCGGCGTACTGACCCTGGTCGCCTCCTGCGTAGCCTCCTGGCTCAAACAGCTTCCGGTACTCAGCCTGTTCGGCGCCCTGATCATCGCCCTGCTGATCGGCATGGCGGCACAGTTCCCGGTCCGAAGCTGGTATGTCGGCGACTCGGCCGACCGCAAGGCCGGGGTCAAGGACGCGGCCGGGCTCATCTCCAACAAACTATTGCGGTTGGGCATCATCCTGCTCGGATTCAAACTCAACCTGCAGGTGCTGTTCACCCAAGGCATCAAATGCCTGCCGATTGCCGTGGCCGTGGTGACGCTTACCATCGTCGTGTGCTATGCCATCGCCCGCAGGCTCGGTGTCGACCCGCAGCTCGCCATCCTCGTGTCGGGCGGCACCGGCATCTGCGGCGCCGCTGCCGTCATGGGATTATCCGGCTCGATCAAAGTCCCGCCGGAACAGGAAAGCGAAAAAGCGGACAACGAGGTCATGGCCGTGGCCATCATCGCCATCATGGGCACCATATTCGCGCTTGCGGAAATCGTGCTCGGCCCCTTGACGGGGCTTTCCGCCACGCAGCTGGGCATCACCGCGGGGGCGTCCCTGCATGAGATCGCGCATGCCGTGGCCGCAGGCGCCGCGTTCGGCGCCGTCGACATCGCCACCATCATGAAGCTCTCCCGCGTACTCATGCTCGTGTTCGCGGCCATCGTCATCTCCATCTGGTGGGACAGGCATCATTCCGCCGTGCCGGCCTCCGGCAAACGCACGGTTTCCTTCCCCTGGTTCATGCTCGGCTTCATCGGCGCGTCCATCATCGGCACCTTCGTGCCCTTTATCGCGTCCGTCACTCCTCAGCTGGTGGACATCGCCTACGTCGTGCTGGGCATGGCCATGGCCGCGCTCGGCATCACCGTGAATTTTGCTGCCATCGCGCAAAAGGGGCGTAAGGCGTTCCTCGCCAGCTTCCTCACATCGATTCTGCTGATGTGCTTCGCCGCCGGCATGGCCATGCTGTTCTTCTAACGTTTGGCATCAGCTGCCCATACGGGCACTTCGATACATGGTGCCTTCCGCCATCGGCAGCGGAAGGCACCATGTTATTCACCGTCGGGCATGGCTTGTGCAGCGTCTGTCTTGCCGCCGCGCCTGCGCTCCAACAGGGCGCGGACGAGCCGGCATAATGGCAGCAGATACAGCAAACAGGCGAACAACAGGCTCGCCTCCGGCGCCCCCACCGAGGCAAGCGGCACCGCGCCCGCAATCGACCAGGGGATAAGCGGCGCCACCACTACGGCGGTGTCCTCAAGATCGATGGCCCGGCGCTGCCGGTCGGATTCGACATTCGCGCACAACTGACTGGTCAGCATAATCGACAGCGTCTGATTGCAGGCGACCGCGCTGGCGACCAACGACGTCGCCAGCGTCGCGCCGAACGCGCTGCAACGCCGCGCCAACGCGGAAACGATACGGTGCGCGCCATCCAACAGACCGGTCTCCTGGAAGATGCCGGAATACGACGAGGAGATGCACACGATAAGCATCACCTTGACCATGGAGACGATGCCACCGCCATCGATAAGCGGCGCCACCCGCTCGTCCGCGCAGTGGAAACCGAACACCAGCGCACGTGCCAGCGCCTCCACATCCATATGCTGCACGAGAACGCACACCGGCAATGCGGTAAGAATACTGGCACACATGGTGATGCGCACGTCCACGCGCGCGACGGCCAGCACCACCAGCACCACCGCAGGCAGAACCGTCGTCCAATGCAGGCAGAACGCCTTGCCGAACAATCCGCGCACATCCAACGATCCCGCCGAAGGATGCGTGCATAGCGCCAAGGCGGCATACGCCGCGCAGGTCAGCGCGAAGGGGACGGCGGCGGTGCGAACCATGAGTCGGATGTTCTCGAAGATGTTCGTATGCGTCAGCGTTTTGACCAGCTGGGCGCTGGTGGACACGGGCGAGCACCGGTCTCCGAAATAGATGCCGGACAGGATCGCGCCGCCAAGCAGCATGGGGGAGACCTGCATCGACGTGCCCAAGGTCATGGTGATCACACCCATCGTCGCAGCCGAGGCGAACGAGGAACCCGTCAGCAGCGACATGAGGCAGTTGAGCAGGAACGTCAGCAGAATCACCGCATGCGGGCGGATCAGCGATGTCGTGTTCGCCACAATGAACGGTACGGTTCCCGCGGCGCGCCACAGAGTGGTCAACAGGCCGATCAGCACGAAGGTGACCACCACGATGCTGGCCGCGCGCATAGTGGCAAGGCCCTTGCGAATCATCGCGCCCCATGTGTGCCCGGTCAGCCGCCCATGAACAAGGAAGATGGCCAGGCCGGCGACCAGCGCCGGAATAATGGAGACGCCGGTCGCGATGCAGCCGATAAGCGCCGCGCAGAACAGCGCCATGGTGATGATCTCTGGCATGGGTGCCTCTCTTCTCGATGATTCCCGTCGGGCATGCGACGGCTATGGCTTTGCCCACAGTAGCAGGGCGAACGCTTCAGCATTTTGCTTCGAATCACAGGCCAGACACGGTGGATCCATTCCGCCGGCGTGGCGAGCGACCATTGGGTGACCGCGGAGCAGGACGATTTCCTCGAATCGATGGCCGAAGCCGACGAGGCGGTGATCAACCACATGCATGGCAAGATGATGTACCTGAACGTCATGAACCGCCTGTCCGTGGACTGCGATTGCCTCCCCAACCCGTCCGAGCCGGACATGCACGACATCGGCGTGCTGTCCTCGCTCGACCCGGTGGCGCTCGACCAGGCGTGCGTGGATCTCATCCATATCGCCCCCGACGGCGCGTCCGTCACCGAACGCATCGCCTCACGCCACGGTGAGCATACGCTCGAATACGCCGAAGAGCTCGGCATCGGTTCACGCTCGTACCGGCTGACCGTGCTCGACTGACATGGAGGCCACCATGACTGCGAAACCCGTAGGTATGGAGGCTGCCGTGCGCCGCATCGAGATGCTGCTTGCCGAACAAGAGCATATATATATGCTCGTCGCCATCGACGGCCCATGCGCGGACGCTGAATTGTGATGTTCGGGCGTGGCGATGCAACCACGTTCTGAACAAGTCCGACATTCCGGGAGTCAAGCCGTTAAGCTTGGCTCCCGTTGTCATATCGGCTCCGGGATCGAGGGAAGTGGTCATGGTCGCAGGCGTGTCCGTCGTCACCTTGCTGTTGGTGCTTATCTCCGGAATCGGCGCGGGATTCGTCGGATACGCAGTCGGAGCCTCGTCGCTGATCTCCTACCCGGCATTGCTGGCGTTCGGCATCCCACCGGTGCTGTCCAACACCACGAACACCGTGGGCGTGTGCGGCACCGGCATCGGTGGACTGCTCTCCGCCAGAAAGGAACTTGCCGGCCAGCACAAGCGCGTGATCATCTACGCTTGCATCGGCCTGGTCGGTGGCATCATCGGCGGGCTGCTGCTCTTGGAGCTGCCGGCAAAAGTGTTCGAATGCGCAGTCCCGCCGCTCATCCTGTTCAGCGCGTTGCTCATTGCGCTCAACCCGCGCAAGAAAGCCGCTGCACGCGACGCCGTCGCACAGGCGTTGCCGCAATCGCACCAAGGCAAGCGCGCAGAGCAGATCGCCAGCAGAACCGCCGGCGGCAGCCTGCGCAACGACCCCTGGTGGCTGTGGGTCGGCGTGAGCTTCGTCGGCATCTACTCTGGTTACTTCGGCGCGGCAGCCGGAACATTGGCGCTTGCGATTCTCGACCTGGGCAAGATCGGCCCGTTCCATCAGATCAACGCGCTGAAAACCGTGGTGGGATTCGGCGCGAACATCTCCGCCGCAATCATGTTCATCATCCGAGGTTCCGTCGACTGGCCGTTCGCCATCGCCATGTGCCTGGGCTGCATCATCGGCAGTTCCATCGCGCCTCCGGTCACCCGGCATATCCCTGAAAACATCATGCGTGCGGCCGCCGTGCTCACCGGCATCATCCTCGCCGTCAAGCTCGGCTGGAACACCTATTTCTAGAATTTCCTCGACTGGGGCAGCGCTTGTGCATGCCTGTGTGTTTTCCGCTGCCCGGCGCATTCCGTAGGTGGTTTTTGGCTTCCGTAGGTGGTGAGAGCCGATAACCCGTTTGGAAATGGCTTGATATCAAGCCATTTCCAAAGCCGGTTCTGAGGGCAACCACCTACGGAAGCGCAAAACCCCCTACGAAAACCTGGAACGCAGAAGATGCTAAATGCTGTTATGAATGATTTGACTGATTTCGGATCATTACAGCTTTGTTAGATAAGCGTTGACAGCGCTCGCATGACAATATCCACGTCCTTGTTTTCTAATTCACGAATGACATGCAGATAGGTTTCCTGTGTTGTGGTCATACTGGCATGGCCGAGACGGCGTGACACACTAGCAATCGATACGCCGGCGAACAGCAACAGTGATGCGTGCGTATGCCGCAATCCGTGGATGGAAATGACTGGCACATCCACGTTTTTGCAATGTCTGGCGAGCACATCGTTGGCTGTTGAGTTGTAGACCTTGCCATGCACGAAAATGGGTTTGTCGTGTGGAAGGTTCTTAAGCAACCCGGAAAGCTGCATGATGAGCTGCCAGTCAAGCTGCACCTTGCGCACGGATGATTCGTTTTTCGTGGGCACGAATCCGCCGCCGTTCTTGTAATCCCATGTTTTGCTGACGGAAAGCGTTTGATGGGCGAAATCGAAGTCGTCGGGCGTGAGTCCAAGCGCTTCGGAGAATCGGAGTCCGGTTTTCGCGATGAGGAGGATGAGCCAATCCCAACTTGCCTCAGCGCCAAGATCAAGATCGGCGAGCATGGCGTGCAGCTCGAATTGGTTGAGATACTTCATTTTCTTGATACGCGGCTGCTTGCCTTTGATGATGACCTTGCGTGTCGGATCACGGGGAATGAGCCCTTCATCAACGGCATCGAGGATGGCGCCTTTGATCTGATGGTGGAAATCCATGGTGGTCTGGCGCTCATGATGCTGCGCGTATCCGTTGATAAGCCGTTGATAAGCAGTCCGATCCATATCAGCAAGCTTCAGCTCGGGAATAAGCTTTCCGAGCCAGGATTGCGCAAGTCGGTATTTGCCCATGGTCACGTCCCGGATGGCACCTTCCTTGTACGTTTTCACCCATTGGGTGTAGTAGTCGCAGAACAGCGATTCGGAAGTGATGGTTTCCTGCATGGCATGCACCTTTCTCAAGAAAATAGGGGATAAGCGCAGCCATCATACTTACGCTGATGAAGGGTGATGAGCGAGTCCAGACGGTCGAAGAACGCGCCGATTCGGCGCTGCTCTTCTAAAGATGGAACGGCAATTTCTTCA
>Ga0326513_10000014_pt1 | contig 140808 bp, 160 predicted proteins | sample 2_2465_0518_D_FD_203654 | JGI IMG/M metagenome (GOLD analysis project Ga0326513, IMG submission 203654) | Bovine rumen microbial communities from UC Davis, California, United States - 2_2465_0518 | ecosystem: Host-associated > Mammals > Digestive system > Stomach > Rumen | place: USA...
ATATGTTTGTCCTGGACCTTCTAAAGATATTAATATTGTATTACCCATTCCTGGATCTCCAGCTTCTTCATCAAATATTTCTTTTAATCTATTTATTTTAGTTAAATCATCTTGATCAGGTAGTTCTTCATAAATATCATTTAATTCATCTTCATCACCGTCTAAAATATTTATAAAAGCATATTCAAAAGCTTCTAAATCTAATGGGTATTCTCTTTCTTCTACTATCCAATCTTCAATTAGATCTCTTCTTGTTTGAGGTCTGCGCTCTGCACAAGCAGTATTTAAAAAATATGTAAATTTATATTTAGCCATTTTAATTCTCCTTCCTTATATTTCTGAAAGATAAGCATAAACAGTTTGCTTAGATCTTTCTTGTTGAGGTAATTTAATATCAAAAGTCACTTCAAATTCTATATCATCTAAGTTTCTTGCTGTTTCCATTGTTTCAACAGTAGCATTATCTATATTTTCAAAATAAGTTTCTTGTTCAAGATTTTTCTTTAAATCATCTAAATTCTCATAAGTCTCTTTGAAAGAATCATAATTACTTTCATATCCAGATCCTACAAATTTTATACCATATTGTTTTTCACAGCCTAACAATTCATGTAAATTATTTAATTCATTTACCTTCTGAAATAATGTCTCTAAAACTATTACCATGCTTAATTCTCCTTATATATTTACTATTAATATTTTACTAAATAATAAAGAAGTTCTTTAATTAGAACTTCTATTTAAAAGTAATCTGATAGTAGTTTCGCTAGCTACATTAAGAGTATTAATATCATCTACTGTTTCTCTATTTCTACATCTAGATATTCTAAGTAGATATAAATTCTTTTTAGGTCTAGTTAAAGCTACATATTGTAAATTTTTCTCTTGTTGTTGAGCATCTTCTGTTTGAGAACTATATACATATGGAAATCTAGGATAATCATAAATATATACATTATCAGCTTCTCCACCTTTCATCATATGTATAGAAGATAAAATAGGTGCTTCTTTATTTATATTTCCTTTTAAGAAAGAATCTATATATACTTCTAAATCTTTTACAAGTATAGAACTACAATTTTCTTTATAATTATTAATCAAAGATTCTACTACATCATAATATTCAGCAAGAACATTATCTTGCATACCATCATATACAAAAGAATAATCTCCTTCTTCTTTATATTCTTTCATGCAATCTAATAAATAATCAACAGTATAATTAGATTTAGAAATAGGTTTCTTTAATGTCTTAGCATTTTTAACTAATCTTTTAAAAGTATTTTGCATATATTCCCTATCAGATTTAGATATTTTCTCATCACTTTGTTTCCAATCGATATTTGCTTCTTCACATAATCTATATAACTCTTTTTCAACATTTAAACATTGATTATATCTTTTTATATATTCTTTAATAACTCTTTTAATTTCATTTACAATAGTTGTTACCATTTCAGTATTTTTAAATTTAACAGAAATCTTATCATCAAGTACTAATTTTTTATATAATCTAACCAAATCATTATTTCTTCTTGCAAGAATTACATCATTTGCTTTAATATTTTTAGCTAAATCAATTTCATCTAAAAATTTAACTTCTCCTTTATCATCTCTTTTATGATTCCAATCAATTTCAGGTACTATATCTTGAGCTACCTTAATTACATTTTCAGGACATCTATAACAAATATTTAAAGGTAATTCATTTAAAGCAAAATTCTTTTTTAAATTTCTAATAGATTTAGTATCAGCTCCTGCAAAAGCGTAAATACTTTGTTTTTCATCTCCAACAGCTATTAATCGAGTATCAAAATTAATAAGTAGTTTTAGAAATAATTGTTGTAATACTGATAAATCTTGAGTCTCATCAACAAGAACAAAATCTAAATATTGACGAGTAGCCCAAGGAACATTCATTTTATATAAACAAGGAAAATATATCATATCAGTATAACCAACTCTATAAATAGGTTTTCCAAAAGAATCTAGTTCAGGATTTTCAAATTCATATTTAATTTTATCAATTGCTTCTTCTATAACTTCAGGAAATTTTCTTAATCCTAAATCATCCCAATTTTTCAAATTCCAACATAAACGAGGAGCTAGTTTATATATCTCATCATAATCATGATAATTAACATTATATAATCTAGAATAATTAACCATTTGAGATATTTCTCTTAATACATCTCCAAGTAAATCTTTAAAATCAGAATCAGATAATTCAGCATTAGCTATTCTGAATTCAGTATCACATTTTTGAGCAAATGAATTTTGTACCCATTCTTTAATCCTATCATCATGCTGATCTACTTCAATTATATAATTCTCTCCATGTTTCTTATATAAATAAGATCTTAAAAAAGTTAATCCTAAACTATGTAGAGTTTTAATTTGTACATTATCAGAAATAATTCTAGTTTGTAACTCTTGTACAATTGATTTATTAAATGCTAAAAATAAACATTTTTTATCTTGAGCAATAATTTTATCAGCTATTAAACATAATGTAGATGTTTTACCAGATCCAGCTTTTGCATCTACAAGTAAATTTCCATTATTACTATCTATATAATTCAAAATATTTTTTTGATAATTACTTGGTTCAAATGACATAATATTTACAACTCCTTTATTTTATACTATTTATAACAACTCATATTATTAAATTTGCTATTACTATTATATTACAGTTTTGAAAAAATGGAACGAGATTTATTAAAATAAATTTAGGAAAATTTTTGGATCTGAGCAATCCATTGAAATAAAAAGCTTCGAATACGGTTTTTTAAGAATTTTTGGACAAATAGTCGGTATATTTATAAGGCAAAACTCTGTATACTCTATATAATGATATACTCTATATAATGATATAGTCATATAATGATATAGTCATATACTTATATAATGATATCACTCAATTCTCATTTCTGTTTCAGATTCAGATCTCTTTATCAAATTTCAGATTCAATTATCTGTTTCAGATCTGTTCTGGAAATGATTTTTGACAGATTTGTTAAACACCACCAGACAACCGATTTATAACACGGACAGCATCCACTTCGTGTGACGCTCGTGTTTTGGAAGCAGAAGTCACCTTACCCTCCTCTCTAAAATCAATAAAAAATTGACGTTAGAGATGAGAGTAAAGTGCCCGAAAAAAATAGTGAGAACCTGGCTGGGGTGCTCACTAGAACAATTTTCATAACGCGTGATTACGCGCTTCGTATAGCTTTCGGCCACATGCTAGATACTACTTCCTCACCAAGACTCGCTTATATGAGGGTCCTATAAAGATTTTACAAGTAAGTCGGTTACTGTGATTATATATCTTACTTGTAGTAATTTGTATTTCGTTTCTAGTTACCTGCTATCATCTATTTACTTGATTCATACTGTGTTCAAATATATTGGAAATTACATTTGAACAACTGAGGTAATTAATATTTGCTTATGAACTTTCTATATATGCATCGCACGAGGACGGGATTAAATTTGTTCGCAGCTCGCGAGATGACTCTTTAACAGCCGACAAAACAGCACAACCGAACCGCGCCTGGTACTTGGAGATCGAACTTAGACAAGTTGAAATACCTTTCCATCGGTCAAATTCAATTATTATTATTTATATAAAAATAGTATCGCAACTTCTATATAAACTTTAATAATATCTTTTATATCTCCCTTAACGTTGTGTTGCCAGTTATTTATTCAATCTAAATAGATTAAGTAGATTTCCTATCAACTACTCCTCAATATGCTTTCCCATATATCTTGATTATGCTGTATGAAATTATATTAATATTTCATTCCCTATAATCTTGTTTTGAATCAATTATAGTTTAAATAGAACTACTTTAAAAATATAGTTTATCTGATGTGTTATACAAACCGTTACAAGAGTTCCTTTTTATAAATGTATACCTCAACTCTTTTGCACGTTAATTTTTTACTTTATAGATTTTATCCCAGGGCAAGGGACACCAGATTTCTGTGATCAGCCTAAGAGGCATTTCCGTTACGAGTTATTCTAAAGGAGGGATTAGCTTAAATATCAAAACTTATTTATCTAATTTTCATATGACGCTCTAGAACCTACTTTTAATGTTATATAAAACTATCTATATCTGGTCATAGATAGAATTTTAATTTACTAGATATTTATAACATCTTTTTAAAGCAAATTAATAATCATGTGAAATTTTTATCACATGATTATTATAACATCTTAATTTTTTAATTTTGATTAAATCTTTCAAATAGTCCCCCACGAATAATTTTATTATCTTCTCTAATTGGTAGAGATTTATCAAGATCTTCTATTTTTAAGTGATCTATAAGATGAGAAATTCTATCATATAAAGCTTCCACATCTAGAGTTTTAATTTCTAAATCTTCTAGAATAGAATAAATCTGAGGTCTATTATTATTTTCAAAAGGCATACAGTTACTATAAATAGTTGTTTTAATATTATTGATTACATCATCAGTAATATCATCATCAATTAATTTTAAGTTTGTAAGTAATATATTAGTTAAAAATTGATCTTCATTAAAATTAAGATAAGCTTTTCTTTTAGGTACATCCATTTCTTTACATACTTTATCTAATTCTTCTTCTGTTTTAGGAAAAGATCTTTCTTTATCTACTAAAGAACTAAATAACTTATATAAACCAGGAGCTGTTTTTTCTCCTACTTGAAAACATGCAGAAGGAATATTATCTGAAGGATCTCCTACAATGCACTTACAACCTATATACTCATCTATATTCATATTCTTCTCTTTAAGAGTATTTATATCCCACATTTCTTCTTTCATGGGTCTTCTTACTTTACATCTTCTATTATCATCTTCAAATACAAGTTGTATTAAATCTTTATCATCTGAAACAACAATACTATTTCTACTCATTTTAGAAAGAATACAAATTAAATCATCACCTTCCCAATCATTAATTCTAATTGTAGGTATTCCAAATAAAGGTAATAATTGCATTAAATCATTTCTTTGAGTACTATATTCTCTTCTAAATTCTAAATCAAATAGTTGTTCTTCAGTTAAATCTTCATCTTTACATTCAAGTAAAGCTTGTCTTTCAATATTCTTTTTATAATTAGGATATATTTCTAATCTTCTTTTAGATAATCCTCCATCAAATATTACAACTGGATAGAAATTCCAATCCTTAGATTCTTTAATAATAGACCTAAGTACTCCATATATTCCACCTGTTCTTTTACCTTTAGAGTTTATCATTTCCCATTGATTAGGTTGACTAAGATTTCTATGTAATAAATACGATCCATCAAATATTAGAACTCTATTAAAGTTAATATCCATATTTAATTCCTCCTAAAATCAATTTTAACAGCTTTTTTATTATTAAGCATAAAATAATATATCTTTAATTAAAACAACTTAATATATTATAAATATGCTTCAATTAAAGATATATATTATAACATTTTTATCCTTCATTTTGCTTATGTTGATAAACAAGTCTATTTCTTATCTCCTTTATAGCCTTCATAGGATAAATTTTATATTTATCACATAAAATTCTTATTTGTTCATCAGTTTTAGAATTATATATGATATCATCTTTAGCTTCTCTAGATAGAATTATTTGTTTTTTAGAATTAACTTTAACATGTTCATTTTCTGTAACATATACATCTATACCAAATTTATATATTCTTTGTTGTGGAATTTCTACTTCTTTCTCTTTAGGTTTAATAGTTCTTTCTCTTTTTATATTTAGATTAAAATGATCTTTTGCAGCATTAATTACATTATTTAAATCTTCAATTGATATAGTAGCTACATAATTATATAAAGATCTTTGATCTCCTGTATGTAATGTATCTAATTCTACATACATATAATCATTATTAACTTTAACTCTACAAAATGATCTCTCCCCATATTCAGTAGGTTTTACTTTCAAATAAGTAAATTTTTGTCTTTGAAATTCATCAGTAAAAGCTGATAAAATTAAAACATAACCAGAGCCAGCGCTCATGCCTTCATAATGTTCTTCATATTGATTTATACTTTTAACTGACCATATAGTTCCTCTTTTTAAATAAATATTCCACATAATAACCCTCTATTTATACAATTCTGTTCATTTTAACAAGTAATTTTCTATCTTCTTCAGGTAATTCATCTTTTTCTATTAATTCTTGTAATTTTTCAGTATCTCTGTATTTCCAAGCTATAATTTCATAAATTGAGAAATAAGATAAAATATTAAATTTATCTTTACCTTTTTCTAAATTATTTAAAAATAAAGCTACTTGTGTTTTTAATCTATTTGTAGGTACATTATATCTCTTACTAATTTCTCCTATTCTAAAATCTACAACTTCATTATTACCTTCATTTAAAAATACATCAAATACTTCTTCCATAAAAGCAATTGCTACTTTTTCAGACCAGTCATTTTTACCTCTTTTATAATTAATGTCTTCAAGAGTTTTAACTATAGTTCTTCTTACAGAAATGTTAGAAAAATAAGATGTTGTTACAAACAAATCTTTATCTTCTTCACAAACAACATTAGGCTGAAAATGACCATAGGTTTGAATATAGTCTTCTAAAGATATTCTCTTTAATAACCTCCTTCCTAATTTTTCAAATTTGTTAGAAAATCTGTTAATTGTTTTACAACTATCCATTTTTCTATACCTCCTTTAAGTTAATTTAATATATTTATATTTCTCCTTTTGTTTTATAACACTTTCATTTAAAGCTCTACCTTTACTCTCTGATTGCATTAAAGTATTATAAACATCAGGTTCAACATCAAAATATAAATAACTAGAGTTACCTTTAAATATAACTCTTAATACTTTTTTATTTTCATCATATCCCATAGCTACTAAGTTTGATGAAAACACTCTTTGCATTTTTATATTAGTTACAATTTCTTTTATTTGTTCTTGACTTATTTCCATTCTTATTCTCCTTTAACTAAAATCTCCTGATGAAAATCTATATCCTTCTACATTTCTGCAATAATGAAAATTATCTGGATTTTCATGGTTTCTTTTGTCTTTCTGTTTATCATCTATTATTTTTAACATTTCTTTAGGAGTAAGTTTTTCATTATATTCATTTATAATAATTTTATCTTTCATATTATCTTTATTAGTTATATAGTTTTTAAATTGTTCATATGAATGCCACTCATCTTGGTCTTGAAAATTAAATAACCATCCCCAAGAAGATTTTCCAATATGTTTAGCTTCTCTTTCTTGAATAGATAAAGGATAATCTAATCCATATCTTAAATCAGATGCTATACTATCTAACATTTCTTCTATTTTATCATTAAATGATTCTTTAATGGTTTCTAATTTATTTTCATCTAAAACTTTTATTATATCTTCATATTCTTCATTTATTAAATCTTGTATTTTTTGTTGAATAGAATCTACATTTTTAGATCTTAATAATTCATCTATTTTTTGATCTAACTCAAATTTTTTTCGGTTCATAATATAATAATTAGTTCCCATATTTTAAAAACCTCCTATATACTATAACAACTTGAAAAAATAAAAGTCTATATATGAATATAGACTTTTAATAAAATAATATAGGAATTTACATAGCAGGGTCTAGTAAAGGACGATCATATTCATATTTAACACAATACATACTTGTTTTATCACGGTACACATTTACAGTAAATATATTCTGACTGCATTCATTTCTATAAACACAGTATTTACAAATTGATTTATTATATAATTCTTTATCCTTATTCTCACCCATAATAGATTCTCCTTTATCAGTTATATTTTTAATAGCTCTGATATTAAAGATTCTATTGAATTTTTTAATGAATCATAATCTTTATGATTTTTTAATATATCTTTTAATTGAGCTGCAACAGCATCTTTTCTAATTGAAAATCTTAATAATTCTTCATTTTTAACAAATTGATCTCTAACAACAGTTAGTTGATGTACTAATTTGTTACCCTCTTCAATAATATCTTTATCTACTTCCATGATAACACTCCTTATATCGCTCTGCATTTTTTAATTTTAGAAAGTGGAAATCCTCTTCTATAGGCTTCTTTCTTTTCTCTGATTTTAGCGAGTCGTTCCTTGTACTTTAAATAAGTTTCACAGGTTGCATGACAACCAGGCTTTCTATTTGTACAATTATAACAACTTGCTCCAGACAACACTGACCACCTTCTTCATTAATATTTTACAATTAAAAAAGAGATGAATTAATTCATCTCTTTATAACATTTATGACATAGGGCTAGATATTCATCATTGCCAACTAATATATCGTTATTTTTATTATTTTTACAATAAGTATATATAGCAGGATTACCACACTTATCACATTTAGCTTCTAGATATTCTACTTCATCAGCTAAAGCTAATAATTGAGGCATATTACCAAAAGGCTTTCTTTCAGATGTTAAATTTAACCCTGCTATATAGAATTTTTTACCATCATCAATAAAACTATTTAATATTATATGTAAATCTTGTCCTTCTAAAAATTGAAATTCATCTATGAAAAATATATCTACAAGATCTCTGTAAGGTAATAGATCATAAATAGTTTTTATATTCACGCAAACTATTTTATCTCCATCACGACTAACAACTTCTGTTTCAGAAAATCTATTATCTATATAAGGTTTAAACATCATGCATTTATATTTTGTAGTTTCTTTTAAATCTTCATATATAGATATTAATCTAGATGTTTTACCACTTTTCATAGGTCCTGTAAAAACGTTTATTAATCCCATATTATACTAAATCTTCTCCTTCTATATTTGTCAAATCTACTTGAGGAGCTAATTCAGGTTCTTCTGTTTCTTCAGTAGAAGCTGGAGCTTCTTCATTATCTAAATCAATGTCAAAATCAAATTTTGTTGAAGGACCTCCTCCAGCAGATAATTCATGTTCATCATCTGGTTCTGATGCATTTCCTTCAATAGGATTTCCTGCATCATCAGTTTCAGTTTCTAATTCTTTTAAATGCTCATTAATAATATCTACTATATCTTGTTGATTTAGATATTTACTTAACCATTCTAAGATCATATCAAGTTTAACTTCTTCATCAACATTTTCTAATCCATTCATCAATGATAAAATATCATTAACATTTCTGATTTTAGTTTGTAATAATTCATCACGTCTATTATCCTCTACTGTAATAATTGGAGTTAATTTAACATCAAAATTATTTACAACTTTCTTTCCTAGACCATCACCTAATGCAAATATATTAATAAGATTTTTTAAAGCAGATGTTAAAGCTACTTGACCTCTTTTAATACGTCTAGCATAAGTAGTGTTCATTTCTGTTAAAGATCCTCCATTAGAAAGACCAGAACCATCCATATCAGCACCTAACATAGCTTTAGGTATTAATAAAGATCCATATACTTTGTTTTCAGAATCTTCAACATCTCCAAGATTTCCAATATCTACATCTCCACCTATATTAACAGTTGATATAGTACCTTTTCCATCTTTAGTTGTAGTATAAATAATATTTTCAATAGGTTGAGCTCCAGCTCTACTTTGTATAGTTCCAGCTTCTTTATTAAGAATAATTTGTTGTTCAATCTGCTGTTTAATTTCTTGAAGTTTTCTTCTTTTTTGAGCTTCAGGCATATCACCTAATTCAACTTGAATTACTCTTGTTATAGAAGATTTTGTTATTCTTTCAAGTAAAACTGATTCTTCTTTTAATTTTAATGTTTGATAAGCTCCATATACATTTTCTAATACTGATTGACCTGTTTTAACTTGAAAAGATAAAGCAGCGCCTGCTCCTTCATAAGCAGATCCATCTATTGTTCCATCATCTAAAGTTTTATCAACTTCTGTTTCTTTTATTAATTGGAATTTTTCAGGAAATCTATTTATATTAGGAGATAAACAAATATGTATAAATTTTGTTGGATTTAATATATTTATATCTGTTACAGATCCTGAATATAAATATGTATTATTTTCTAATGTATTTTCCATATCATCATGTGATCTTATGAATCCAGCTGTTTTACCTCTATATTGTAAATCATAAACTTCAGCTGAATTAGGAACTTTTTCTATATATCTTTCTAGTTTAGCTCCTTTAATTGTTTTTTGAGTTCTTACATGAGGATCATGTTTTGTTGGTTCTAATATTAAAGATGGTTTAGTATCATTAACTGATGTATTTTCAAATGTTTCTAGATATACATCTCCATATAACCACATACAATAAGCCCATGACCAAATATTTTGTTCAACATTTAAATCATCTAAAAGTTTATTACCATAAGCAGCTACATCAGAATCTTCTGATTCTACCCAAACAATTTTACCATCTGAGTTATATTGAACTGTATCATTAGCATACATTTCTACAGCAGCACCAATTCTACCATCTGCTACCATTTCTTCAAATACTTTATATTTAGTATTACGATCACCTTTTAGAGTAGTAATTTTAGTTAAATCACTAAGATCAATTCTTTTTCCAGATTCTGTAGCTGTTTCCATCTGATTAGGAAGTGAATGTCTTTCATCAGTAAATTCAGTTACATCTTCAGGAGCTTGTTTAGGTATTACTCTTACTCTAAAGATTCCTTCTCTTAATCTATCAAATACACCCATTTAGCATACTCCTTTATTATTCTTCTAATTTTTTTCTGTAAGGATATTTTTCATCTAATTTTGCTTCTTTACGTTCTATATAATCAATAATTAATAATATATTTTTAATTAAACCTGTAATAAAATAAGAAAGTAACAATATAATCAATAAAACCCACATTATAATATCCTCCTTTAATCTTCATATAATATTTGTAACAACTCTCTAACTTCTTTTGCACATTGTAACAAATCTGTAGGATTAGTATATAATGCATAATTAGTTAAAGCTTCATTTAATCTGTTTATATTCATAGCAGATGCAAATAAAATTCTTTCCTGCTCATTAGATATTTTAGAATAAGAAATTAAAATTTTAGTTACCAAAGAACTAATAGCTATAGCTATTTCTTCAATAGCTAGATCTTTATTTCTTAAATTTCTATATAAAGGATTTTTATTTCGGGATGAATATATAACATTATAAGTATCATATATTTGTAAAAATTCTTTATCATATTTGTTAATTAATGAAATAACTTCCATAGGAACTACTTCACTTCTAACAACTCTTTGTACTTCTCTACCTAATTTTAGGTTTTCTCTTTCTTCAATATCATAAAGTTTTTGAATAATATCTTTCTTTGTAATAATCATAGGAATATCTTTCCTCCTCTCTACCTCTACAATAATATTTTACAGATAAAAATAGCATCTAAATTAATAGATGCTATTTACACTTATACTATTTCACCATTTATTTCATCAACTTTATCAATAACTTCCTGATCTATATCTTTTCCTGGATCTAAATCTTTAAGTTCAATAATTCTATCTCTTATTTCCATTACAGCGGCATCTACCAAAGCTTGTGTTGTATCAGATCTACCATATTCATATATAGCAGGTGATTTTAAAGTATTACAAGCAGCCCTTAAAGTAGGATATAATTCTGCAAATCTATCTAATAACTCATTCATAGATTCTCTTAAATCTACTTTATCTAATTCTTCATAAGGTTGGTTTTGAGAATCAACAGAAATAACAGATATAGTCCAGTTGACTTCAATAACACTGTCTGCATCTTTTTTAATAGGTTCAAAAGTTATTCTGAATAAACAGTTATTACCATTTTCTCCTGAGAATAATCCAGCTTCTGCTATTTTTTCTCCTTGATATAATTCTTCAGGTAAATATGTAACAATAACAAGTTGTACATAACTTTGAGTTGATCTATTAACTATTGTATTTCTCTCTGGTAGAGCTATTCTAGGAGATAACTCACTTAATAATCTAGTATCATTAATTGATACTTCTGTAGTTATACCAGGAGGAGTTTGTGAAGTAGCAGAATTAGTACCTAGACCAAGATATCTAGGAATCCAGTCATATGATACTAAATAAGATTGTGTAGGATTAAATTCACCATTTAACCATTTAACTAATCCCATTAATTGCATCTTTAAACATCTGTTATGACCTCTACGCTCTTCAATAATTGCACCTGTATATTTATTTCTTTTAGTAACTTTAACGTTAACACCTACAGAGAATCCTGCATCTTCTATGCTAAAACTTCCATTACTCATGTCCATTTTCCTTTCATATTATTTATTCAATATCTTCGCGGTTATAAGATTCTTGGAATATAACTCTATCTGCTCCAAATATTTCTTTAAGTTTTTGTCTATTAATGACTACTACATACTTTCTTGAATCGTCATAATATCCATAGCTTAAAATGTCGTCTTTCTTAATCATATCACTCATAATTTTCTACCTCCAACAAAAACTTATTTCTAATAATATTTTACTATAAAAAATAAAACTATATTTCACAATATAGTTTTATTTTCATATACATTTTTATAGATTACCATACTTGATTATGATATTGATTATGGGTTCCTTTATTAATAGCTGTAATATGATTAATATTTTCAACTTCAGCAAATCCAACTTTATCTTTATTACTAACTTCGTATCTTGTACTATCATAAGGAAATTTAGTATGATATTCATATGAATGAACTTGAATTCCATCTATTGTTTGAATAATTTCAGCAGGCACAAGTTCAAGACCACATCCCGCAGGTCTGACTACTTCTATAAGATCTCTAACTTTAGATAAATTAGCTGGGAAATAAATATATATTTTAACTTTATTTCCATCTCTTTGATATTCAATATTAAACATTGACAAAGCTTCAATTTTATCTATTTCACCTAAAGCATTAACAGATAAAGCTGTAGCAAGTCTCATACCTAGTTTAGATCCTCTATTCCTAATCATATCAGGATAATGTTTAATTATAATTCTATTAGAATCATATGATTCTGAATAATCATATTTATATCCTACATATGAAGCAAGTAAAGGTAATAAATGATTTGGACAAGAATCAAAATCAATTAAACTTATCCAATAATCAGCATTTGTTTTAAAATGATTTATTAATAAATCAAATAATTTACAATATGCCTGTACATCTCTACTTTGTCTCATAATATAAGGTATAAATGTTTTACTTTCTAATACATTAGTTGACATTTATTTCTACCTCATTTCTTAAATCTACGTAATAACATATTTATAAATCTTAATATTTTTTGCCATATAGTTTGATAAGTATCTATTGTATTTTCTTTTGTTGAAATAGCCCAAGCTGAATCAATAGGATAATCATAAGGAAGTATAGCTTGACCTTTATCTCCCCAATATTTACCCCAGCTATTTTGAATTATGTAACCATAGGGATTATAACCACAAATTATAATCATATGATATCCTTTTAATTCACCTTCAGGTTCTTTAATAATATAATTTAAATCATAATCTAAATCATTATAAACTGGAATTGAAATAGGTACTGGAGTATTTTGAAGAAGACACTTTTTTATTTCTTCTTCAGTATAAATTCTAGCATATGATTCTATTTTATATTTTTCAGCAATTGGTTTTAATTTATCTATATTCTCATCAACAATGTCTTTAATTTCTTTCATTTCTTTATTGTGATCAAAATTATCTCTAGGAACATCTCCTATCTTTTGTAAAGTTTTTAATGCTTCTCTAGGATACATTCCTTGTTCTTGATTATATGTTATAGGTCTATATCCATATATAAATCCTGTAGACATTTTTTCATTATTAAATTTTTCTAAAAATGTAGCTAAAGAGTGAGCTACACAAGAATTAACAATACCTTGATCTTTAACATCAGATATTGCTAATTCATATTTCTCAGGAAATTTTGGAGCAGAAACTATTTTTGATTTAAACTTATAATCCCTTTTATCTGGTATCTCTTTCTTACTTCCGTAATACATAAGACCACCTCCTTATATAAGCTTTAACTTATTGTTAGAATAGTTTCTATCTTAATTTTTTTATCATGTAAACAATGCTCTACTTGTTCCATATTAACTAAGTTTTTATCTACAAATTCTATAACAATAAAGCCTACAATAGATCCTTCATTATTTTCTATAGCAATTCCATATACAGCTTGAATATTTCTACTTAAAAAATATTCATACATTGTAGTATCTTTATCTTTTAATTCATTTATATCATCAATATAACATTTACCATCTTTTATTAAACTTTCACACCAGTATGATAAAAATGATCTAAATAAATTTTGAAAATCTGGCATTATACCAGCAAATCCAGGACCAGGACATTCATTAGTCATAGACATTTTTAAAAAAGACAAGCCATTCATATCTCTTCCACCATTATGAAATCTAACTAATGCTACTCTAGCAGAATTAGTTTTTTGTTGAGTTCTTTTTAAACAAGCATTAATTTGAGCTTCTTTTTCTGATAACGTATTATTATCTTCTGCAGAAAGTGTATGACTTGTAACTCCATTTATAATATGTTTTGTTAATTCTTGAAGTTGTTGTTGTAATAATTTTTGATTTTCTTGATTCTGTTCTATAACAGTTTTAAACATTTCATCACAACGTGCATCAGATTTATTACTATGTTTATTTGTAGTATCTATTAATTCTTTTTCTCTTTCAATAAATCTTCTTAAAGCTAAAATAGCAAATAGGACTAAAAATATCGCAGCTAATCCTAATACACCAACTTCTAAATATGGTTTTATAAGGTCTAAAAATCCTACTTCCACTACTCCACCTCCTGTTGTTCTTTTAATTCATTTAATTCAAGTTCTATATTTAATAATCTTCCTTCAATTTTTTCAATTCTTTCTACATCTCTTTGAACAACCATATTCTGTTTCAATAATGTATATGAGCTGAATAATAGGTTAGATAACAGTAATAAACCAGCAATAGTTCCTACTAAAAATATAAAACCATCAGATTGAATAAATTTTCTTAATCTTTCTTTTACCATACTAACCACCTCTTAGTCTTTCAATAATATTTTACATAGAAAAAGAGATAGAAATTTTCTATACGCTCTTTCTACCTCTTTTAATTTAATCTTATTATACATTTTCACCATTTATATTTTGTATTTGACTAGCAACTCCAGCCAATTCAGCTTCAATATTTGTAACTCTATTTGTTAAATTACTAATATTAGTATTGCTTGCATTTATAGAATTATTAATATTACTAATATTTTGAGTATGGGTATTAACTGTATTCATTGTATTAACTAAATTAGAGACTGGAATATTAGTTGCTTCTAAAACATGACTATTATTTAAAGTCATAATATTTCCAATATTTTGATTTTGTAATTGGATATCTTTATAAAAAGTTGCCATTTTAAATTACCTCCTATATCATATCTTCCATATAATCTTTTTCAAGTGATGAGCTATCATAATAAAAGTATTGTGTATTTAAATTTCTATATACTGCTATTGAAGTTTCATTATGTGTATAAGAAACTACAATATCACTAGTTAATGGTGCTGTAAATTCCATTTCAACTAAACCTGTGATATAATCTATATGTCCTTTTCTAACTAAAACGTTATCACTATTATAAATATCACCGTTATTATTATCTCTTAAAGTAGTTTGTCCATTGTTAATTCTTATTATAGCAGATCCTGGTAATATTGATGGATGTTCTAAATAAAAACTATATTTTAAATTAAGACTAGGATCAGGATCATCTAACATAGGAACTATTTGCTCATATAAACCTGTTAGTTGTTCTTTAGTAATTTCTTCTCCTTCATAATTTACATATTCAATAGGTTCTAGATCTACCATTAATATTCTACTATCTACATCAAGAATTGTTTCAATAACTTCTTTATAATTTATTAATGTATTGAAATTAACTTTCTCTAAAGAATATTTATATCTCAAATTATTATTTATAGTTACTATTATATTTTGTAGTTCATCTCTTGATAAAGGAACTTTTGTAAAGAATGTTCCTCTTACTGTCCAAAAATATTTTTTAATTGATTCAAGATCCACAATAATTGATAAAGGTAATATTTTATAGTCATCTAAAGCTGTTATAATAGCATTAGAAAATGTTTCTATATCTTCATCTTGTGCTACTTCAGATCTTAATATATATAATTTAACTACGAAACTATCCAAAGTTTCTATTTGACTTACTTTTTGCACACCAATGAATCCTGAGTGCTCATAATCACCATTGAAATATGCAGTGAAACAATCTAAATCATCTTCATCAACTCTACCATCTTGATTTGCATCTGCAAGTTGTTGTTGATATTCTGTTAAAGGATGAGCTTTTCTATCTTGAATAAATAATGCTACTGCATTCATATCATTTTCATCTATTATTTCACTATATACTACTTGACCATCAACTGGTTTAGATGTTCTATCCATATTAACATTACCAATTGTCCAAGATACTTCCATACCAGGATCATTTGTTAAGTCTGTTGCTCTAACATTTGCTACTCCCCATTCTCTTAATGTAGCTCTTTCAAAATCAGCAAGTGTGATAAGAGTATCCATTGTATTTAAAAACTTAACTGAATTTTTTCTAGCTTCATCAGGAGTTTCTGGATCATATCCTTCTGAACTATCATAATTAGTAAAATGAATAAATCCACTAACATTATATACTGTATTTATATTAGATCCATCTCTGGCCCATATATTTCCAGTAACTTTCTTTATAGTATTTTCATATATTTGGCCACTTTGACCTTTAGATAATAAATAAAATAATTTAAATCTATTTACATTAAAATTATTCCAATAATCTACTAATTCAATATAAGGTCTATCATTAACATCTACACCGAATTCAAATAATCTACCTACATTAGATGTTAAATAAATATTATCTCTTAATTCCCATACTTCATTTTGATCGTCAATAAGAATAATATGATCTTGATCTACATTATCATCAGGTAAATAAATCCTATTATTTATTACATCATCAGCTGTATAATTGTATCCGTAAATTGAATGCCAAGGTCTTCCAGCTTCTGGATATGGATTAGCTGAAGTTCTAACAGGTGTTACAGGAATACCTTGAGTTAGAGTAACAACTGTTTCTAATCCGTTATTATACATATTAGAGGGTAATTCATATGCTTTAGTTATATTACAATAAACGGTTTCATTATCCTCAGTTGCAAAAGTACAAAACATTGGTAATGTAGCAGCTTGAGTATAAGTATTAATAACATTAACTTGTACTTCAGCTGATTTGTACCATCTCATTTTATATCCAATTAATCTATAAATAGCTGCTGCATTTTTTCTTTGAGTAACAGAATCAGGATATACTTCTAAAGACTGCATATCTTGAGTATAAAATAACATATCACCTACAATAGCCATCAATTTAACTAATATCATACCAGGATCATTTGTATCAGTACTTACCCATTTTTGAGTTATACCAGGTATAGAATTTATTAAATCGTCTAAAATATTGACATAATCTTTATCTGTATAATCAATTCTTACAGCACTATAATCTTTCTTTTGAACTTGATTTATACTTGCCATAAAACTCTACCTTTCTTTAATATCTATTAATATTTTACATCTATTCAGAATATGGTTTATCTGGATTATCTTCAGAAGTTATTTCTAAATTATATTGATTTATTTGACCAGTTTCTTTAATTTCATACATTATATAAATATTAACAATTTGATCTTCGAATTTAATTATAATGTCATCTCCTCTAACTATTATTCTAGGTTCATATTTATCAATAGCTTGCATTATATCTTCTTTTAACAAAGGTTCAATTATTACTCCATTATATCTAAATATTCTATCTAAAAGGAAACAACCATATTCAGGATCTCCTAATAATTCTCCTGGTCGAGTTCTTAATAATAACCCTAAACATTCATTTATAGATTTTGTATTTTGAGAAAATTTTACATCTCTAGATGTTCTATCTACTATTTGTGGAAATGAAAAAGTGGATTGTCTCATATTTTTCCTCCTTATTATAATATTCTTCTAGCTCCCCAATATTTTTTAACATAATAATCTTCAGATAATGAAGAAATTTTAACAACATCCCCTGTACGAGGTGCATGTATAAAATTACCATCACCTACATAGATACCAACGTGTCCAGTAAAGTGAACCAAATCACCTTTCTGTAAATGATTTTTATCAACACCTGTACCATCAGTTCTTTGACCATCTGATACTCTATGAAGTTTATATCCAAAATGCTTATAAACATAATAGGTTAATCCAGAGCAATCAAAAGTGTTAGGACCTGTAGCACCCCAAACATATTTACAGCCTAAAAATGTTTTAGCATAGTTTACAATATCATCACCTGTAGTCTGTCCAGATGTTTTTCTAACAGTATTAGTAACTATTCCTTGTACCTTCTTACCAAAATATGGTAAAGGATCTATTCTTGTAGATAAACTTGAAGGACTAGGCCATACAGCCCCTAAATGTAATCCTATATGTAAGTGAGTTCCTGTAGAATTACCAGTTGATCCCATATATCCTAAAGTATCTCCGGCCTTTACTTTATCTCCAACTTTATATGTAGGTTCCTTACATAAATGCATATAAACAAAATAATGATTAGGATTTTTATCCATTTTTATCGCAATACAATTTCCTTGACCAGGACCAGCACCTGTTAGTCCTCTTACAACTCCTCCACCGTTGACATGAGCTACAGTACCATTACCTACAGCAATGACTGCACATCCTTCTTTACCAGAAATATCTAATCCTTTATGAGCTCCACCACCTGAATATCCTTGATAATTATTAGGACTGTTATATTTAAAAGAATAAGGTAAAGCCTTTCTATTTTCTCCCCAGAAACAGCTAATATAATCTGTTGAAGGAACAGGCCAGAAATATTCACCATATTCTGGAATATGTTTTAAACCTTCTAATATAGTTAAATCTATAAAGGTTAAAGCACTTAATTTACCTTGTTTTTCTATTTCAACTAAATAATCATATGTAGTTTTTCTTCTTGAACTATATGCGGAAGTTCTACGTTTCCAATAATCATAATATTCTTTCAGTTGAGTCATAATATCTTTTCCGTTTTTACTAATCTTAGCTGCTTCTGTTAAACATCCTGTTATAACTCCATTAACTCCATTACCATATTGATTCATAATATCCATACAGAATATTAAAATACCTGGATTAGTAATACCATATGGCTCATCCATTAATTGATCTAAAGACACTTTAGTTTCTTGTTTTGCAAAAGATATTTGAGTTTCTTTTCCTTTTGCAGATACTAGCATTTTATGAGCTCCTGAAGTTATAGCTTGATTATAAACAGTTATATCCCAATTATTTCTTTTTGGAGAAGAACTTCCATTTTTTAAAGATGCTTGTAAATCAGAAACAATGTTCAAAGATTGATCAGTCCAATTAGATAACCAATTAGAGTCAGCTGCTGCAATTTGATATAAAACATCAAAAGCTCTACAACCATGCCATTGTATTATTCCAATAGACCAAGCTCCTTTATCATTTGAAGTAACATTTCCAAATTGACCTTCAGTAATACCATTAGGCCAATTATTTCTATTAAGACCTACCTCGTTTTCTACTATAATAGGCATTGCTAAATCTAATATAGCATCAGTACTTATTCCATACTCTCCATCAAAGCCTCCTATTCCAGCTGCTTCTGCATTTTTTCCTAAAATTATAAAAGAATTATTAGAATTCTCAATGTAACTACCATATATAGGATCTCCTACTACTAAACCAGATACAAGAGATACAGCCCATGGTAAAGAATAAAAAAGAGGACTTGATTTTTTAGACGAAGAATCTAATTTTCTATACTCTTCTACATTTGATTCAATTAAACCATAATGTACTTCAGGAATATATATTTGATATCTATTTAATCCTTCTGGATCATCTGTAAGGCTATCATTAACTACATAACCTTTATATATACTATTATAATAACTATCTCTATTAATTATATCCATATATTATTTCCCTTCTTTATTATCCTAATGACATTCCTGGTATATAAGATGATGGTCTAGAACTAGCAGGTTCTTTATCCCATTCAACTTTAGATATAGATATAGATGATTGACTAATTACATTACTTTCATTAGTATCATTAGTTTTATTTGTTTCAGTTGTTAAATCAATAGTATCTTTTCCTGTTGATTTTTCTTGAGCTTTAGCATTTGATACAGGAGCTGCTCCTATATCTCTTATACGTAATAACTTTATCTCTGAAACAAATGTACCATTAGATGCAATTCTATCTGTACATCCTTGTAACATATAAATTCCTGCGGTTCTACTATCTGACTCTAAAATTCTAGGTTTAATTGTAAATTCTGCACATAATGGTACATCAGCTGGAATACCTATAGTTGTTAACACTGCATCATACATTTCATATACATCAGCATTTCTAAGATAGTTATTTTTAACAGCATTTAAAAATTCCTCAGAAGCATTATCTCCAGCTGCTTTTTTAATTTCAGAAGCTCTCTTATTAGCAGCTTTTTGTATTAAATATAATCTTAAATCTACTTGAGGATTCCACTTAACAACAATATCAGGTATACCTTCTTTACCCCATTCAAAAACATGATTTATTTTAACATTATTAGCACTTGAATCAGCTGGACAAATATATGTTATATGTATTGTTTTATTATCAGCCTCATCAGTAACATACATTAAATAATGAGGAACTTCTCTATAAGGCATATCTTCTTTATATTTTTGTTTATCCTCATCACTCTTAGACATATGAGACTCTAATAAATCTCTACAGTATATCCAAGGAGATTGACTAGATACTGCAGATGTAGTAATCTCAGGAGCATCTTTTCTTATATCATCATCAACTTCAATTTTATAATTATAATCATTTGCATGATGAGTTAAATTACCCACTAGATGACTAGGTTGATTAGAACTAATGCCATAATAACTCCATAAAACAGATTCTACTATATCAATTAAATTAATACCTTTTTCCTCACCTTCTCCTTTGAATTCAGGAATAGATGTTGAAAAGTCAGCATCGATAGCTAACATTGTAGTTCCTTCAAATGTATATTCAGAAATACCAGTAGACCAATCTATTTCAGATTCTGCATTGGTTAAGAAAAATTCATATTTTGGAGAAACTAATGTAGTATCATCTGGTACATTATATCCATATTGAATAAATCCTCTTAGTCTTTTATTGGAATCATTCATGTCAACTCTCATTGCATGTGCTATTAATTCATCTAATAGTTCAACTTTATCCTGAGTATTCTGACCATAATCAAAAGGATCATATTTTATTACTAGTTCAAAATCATTAACAGTTCCAGCTCCTTTTTTATTAAAAGTAAGTCCTGCTATCATATTTTCCTTTTTATTATCAGAAGTAGAATCAAATGTAATAGGCTCAGTTTCACCTATTTGGAATCTAATCCATGTAGAATAAATAGGACCTTGCTTATTTAACATATTAATTATAGCTGTAATCATATTATCATATTTAGCAGCCATCTTTTTAGGAGTCGTGGTAGCTGATATATTTTTAAAATTTCTACTAGTTGCCACTTAATATACCTCCTTCATTATATAATGATAATATAGGAGGAATTCTTAAATAAGTACCAACCGGAACATCAAAAGGATCTATTATATAATTAGCTATTGCTATAATCCACCAATATTTAGGAGTTCCATAAAAACTATAAGCTATTAAATCTAATCTATCTTTTTCTGATTCAGTAACAGTATAATATTGATCTGAACTAGATTCATCTATAAATTTTTGAGTCCAATTTTCATGAAAATACACACCTTTATCTTTATCATATAATCTTCGTAATCTAGAATATCTACTATTATTTTTATATTCTTTAGGTACATAATATTGTAGAGGTTCAAATACATCTCTTAATTCTTCTAGATAACTTGGTGAAACTTTATTAGTTCTTCTTACAGTATATTTACTCATATTATCTCCTTTCTTTAAGTAGTTCTACCAGAAGCTCCTCCTAATGAGCTACCTGTTCTTAAATTACTTCTAGTGATTTGTCCATTATATACTCTAGCTCCTACATCACTACTTTCAGCTGAAGATGTAGGGAATTTTGTATTATATGTATTTTGCGTACTCATAGCACCGCTTCCGCCTATAATATCTTTAGCTCCAATAATAGTATCAGGATAACAATCCATTTGTATTTGTACTTCATTATTTGAGTAAAAATTATTTATAATAGGTAATTGCCAAGTAGTACTATAATTTAATACAAATCCTTTTAATATCATTTGTCCAAATATAAAATATGTTGTAGGAGGAATTAATCCATTACTTGTATATTGAGGATAACAAGACATTTGTAACATTTTATTAACATTAACATACCAAGTTCTTGTTCCAAAAGGACCTTTATCAGATTCAACCTGATGTCCTGCAGGCTGACAAGATAAATAATTGCCTGATAATCTTCTTTCATTATAGTAAATATCATTTAAACTACTATCAGTTAAACTATAACTTCCTGTTAATAAATCTCTATGAAATTTTAATGTAAAACTTACATTTTTTAATTCAGTATTAGCATATGCTGCTATAGGAGATGATCTTCCTAATATTTCTTGAGGTTGCCATTTTACACCAATAGATTCAGTAACTTGTTCTGGATATACAGGAAGCTGTACTAAATATTCTTTATCTCCAGATATACCAAAACTATACTGGTTACCAAATTTAATAAGCATATAACATTCCCAATCTCTAATTCCGGATAAGCCATTATATCCTGAATTATAACCAGAGGTTCTAAAACTTCTTTCCCAAGAATCTAAATTTCCTATTGTTTCAGCCATTATTTACTCACCTCCGAAATATTACCATATACATTATATTCTTGTTCTAGTAATGCTTCAGTTTGAACATCAACATAACCTAAATTAAATGATATATGATAATTTTTTAAACTTACAGCAGGATCATCTATCATACTTTGTAGAATTGTATAATCTTGCTCATTAATATATCCATCCCTATTAATATCTGCTCTAGATTTCTGTATTGGAGATAATAAATCACTATCTGGATAACGATTAGGATCTAATTCATGCTGTTTGTGTTGTGGATCATCTAAATATTCTCTTAATATTTGTAGATCCACATTATCTAATTTATTATCTTTATTTAAATCTCCGTAGTAATAATCATAATGACTTACTTGGAATTGTTTTACTAAATTCTTCATATTATCACTATAATATCCTGGATAAAAATAATTGTCATCATACATATGCTCTGGATACACTTCTTTTAATAACTTTTGCATATAAGTTATATTATATGAATCACTATATGGTTGTACTGCCATATTTAATAAATAATTGAAGAATTTTTCATGAATAACCCATTCATTGGTAGAGAATTCACCGAATGGAATATTAATATCTCCTCTAGTACAAAATTCATCTTCATAATAATGCCCATCTATAATTAATAAATTATTAACATTTTTATTATTAGTTATATCAGCTTGAATTGTATATGTATATGGAGCCCAACCTAAATCTGGTATATATCCATGTAGATAATCTTCAAACATTAAAGTATCATGCATATCAACTACACCATCACCATTTATATCCATAGCAGCAAGTTGTCTACGAGTAGGTGTCCAGTGTAACTCTTCTGAACCAGGACCATAAGCTGTATATTTCGCAAGTAAATGATAATCTTGTAAATTTACTTCTCCATCTAAATTAATATCTCCAACTCTCATTGTTATTGTTACATCTTTATCAACACTTAAATTACCATAATCTGAAGGAACTTGAATACATAGCCATCTTGCATTATATCCTGTACCATCAGCAGCTTTAGAACATGTATATTGATAACCAGCTCCTTGTAATAAATCTATTTCTTTAACATTACTTAACATAAATCCTGGTATATTCTGTTTTAATGTAGCTGGTGAACTTCCTATAACCATATGCACAGATTGATTAAAATCATGAGCTATAGTTACTTTTTGTCCTGGATAACATTTAAATAAAGCTATCTTATATAACTTTTCAGTATTAGGATGAGGTATATCATCAACACCTACTTGATCTCTGATTGCATAATCATAAAGAAATGTTCCATCAAATTGATTAACAAATATCTTCATATCTTCATTTGGAAAATAGTTTTTTCTAGAACTCTTTTTAATTGATATAAATAACTTTCCATTAAGTATATAATCATTTAATATACGTAAATCTTCGGTATCTATCTTACCATCCAAATTAATATCAGCTTTTTTCATAATAACCGGATCTTTTTCTTGATGATTAAATATAATATCATGAAGAATTTGAACATCATCATCATCTACACTACCATCACTATTAACATCTTTAGAGTTATCTACCCATTCATTAATATCTGTTACTTCCCATCCTACAGATTTACAGTATTCTTTTATAGCATCTAAATTATCTGTAAGAAATTCACTATCTTGTTTAGTTATTTCTTTTGATTTAAAGATAATTTCATCATCCTTTAAACCAGGAACAAAACGAGTATTTAATTCTGGAAATATTTCAACTATTTCTTTTTGTACGACAAACATATTTTTAACATTAGGTAAATTTAAATAAGTAACTAATTGTTGTAAATCATTTTTATCAAATTTACCTAGAATATTATTACTATCTTGATTTAATTCTTGATGTAAAAATCTTTTTAAATATCTTACATAAAAGTTGTCCATTCCAAATTTAATATTCATATTATATTTAACTCCTTAAATATAGTGTTATTTGCGACATAATCATAGTTATTTTCAATTTTAATATTTAATTCAATTAGTTATATATCTATAATAAATTCGCATATTCTTTACTATTAATATTTTACACGATTTTAAATATTGAGATTTTAAGCATAATAAAAGATAAGTTATTACTTTTAACTTATCTTTTATTTATTTTATTGATTAAAGCTTTTTGTAGATCTTACATATTTCATATTATTAAACATTTCTTTTACTTTATTTTGTGATGGAGCTTTAAATAAACTATTATTTTGTACTACTTGTATTACTTCATCGATTTTGTTTACTAAAGTAGCTGTTTGAGTTTGTATAGCAGCATCTAATGATGTATTTATTTGTTGTGATTCACGATATTCAGTAATTAAAGATCTTAATTCATTTGCAGTAGCAGCAGTTATAACAGCTTCACCTTGATGTAGATTTGCAAGATAATTATCATAAGGAACATATGATAGACCAGATCTATATGATTTTAAATTATGAGTAGATACTATATCATCTATAACAGATTTCATTTCACCTGGTAAGTCTTTATAATCATATAAATATGTAGCAGCTTTAAACTTATCTAAATAAGATCTAGCTTCTTCATCAGATATACCTTCAACCATAGCTGCCTGCAAATATTGTAAAGCACCATTTTGATCTATTGCAATTCTTTTTTCTAGATTACCTAAACGTTGACGAGTTTTATCTCCTGACCATGAATTACCAAAACCTAAACTAAAAGCCTGAGTTATATCACTATTGCCGAAAGCGCTATTTATTAATCGATTCATTTCAGTCTTATTACTATCCATAGTATTTATAATATCATCTACATCTTCCCAAGAAAGATTATTGACATTATATTCACGAATTTTATTAATTATTTTTTGAGACTTTTTATCAAGATTACTATATACATTGTCCTGTTCAGCATATCTAGATATGGCTTTAATAGTATTAGTAGCTACTTCCCTTTCACTTTCATCCATTTTATACATCTTTTTTTGTCCGCCGCCTTTAACAATGTACTGCATAAAATCTTTAACTTTATCTGCATAAACTGAATTTTTACCACTTTCATAGGTTGCTAAAGCTTCAAAAGCTACATTTGATTTTTCATTGAGTTCTTTTGTCTTAGCAATATATTCATCTGTTAATTTTAGTAAAGCATCTTTAGCACTTATATTTGCATCTTTTGCTTCATTTATAGCTTGATTTGCTTTTTCTTGAGTAGTTATACCAGCATCAACTAATTTATTTTTTATTACTTCTAAATCATCAGTTTTCTCAATTTGTTCTCTTAAAACTTCTAATTGAAGCATAGATTCTGCTTGATTTGCTTTTCTTTCAGCTAATTGATTTTCTATTTGAGTTTCATATTCATTCATAGCTGATTCCATAGATTTATTATAAGCTTCTACATGTTCATATATAGCTCTACCAGCAAGTGCTATACCACCTATAGCTAAAGCAGCCCATCCTATAGGATTTGAAGCTCCTAATGCTATCAAAGCTCCAGCTCCGGCAGCTCCACCAGCAACACCTATGGCACTTGCTGTAGTTTTACCTGTCCATCCTTCACCAGAACTTAAATCCTTATAGATATCTACACCACCTTTAATAGCCATTGCTCCTCCAGCTAAAGCTCCACCAGCAACAGCCAGACCAGCTCCTATAGAACCTGTAGTACTTGTAGCTAATCCTCCACCTAAATTTTTAAGACCTGCAGCCAAACCAGTTCCTCCGGCCTTTCCTCCTAAACCAAGTATTTTTTTACCAATACCACCAATGATTTTAGCTCCAACAACACCAGCAATACCTTTAACTAAAACAGCTAATATATCTCCCCAATAACCTATCTGCTCATAAATAGCTGCAAGCCAAGTAGATGCATTTTCAAGTTCATTTTCTTGGATTTGCTTTAAAGTATTATTAACATTATTTTGAAAATCTTCTGTTTTTCTATCTCCAACACTATTAACTCTACTACCTACTAATTTTCCATTAGATAAAGCCTGCGCTATATTTAAATTTCTTTCTCTTAATTCTACTTTAGTCATTGTATCAAGAGCTGTATTAGACATTCCAGCAAATATAGGAGCCATTCTTCCACCTGGCGTTAAATGAGAAACAAAATTTGCAGCACCTATATATTGACCATTAACTTGAGCAGCATCTCTGAAATCTATTCCATTAACAATACCATTAACTACTGCAAGTTGATTATCTAAATTTCCTGATCTTAAAGCAGCAAGTGGATCTCTGTATACAGCTGCAGCTCCTTTATACATACTACCAATAGCAGCATCAGATAATCCTTGGGCTCTTAAACTTTCATAAGCACCTGACATTTGAGCATATTGCACACCTAGTTCATTTTCAGCAACAGCTGCCATAGGAGATAAACTATCAATCATGTCTTGTAAATATTTATTTATAAATACTGAACTACCAGATACTTCTTGTGTTGCAGCTCCTATACCTCTGATTTGTTTCATTAAAGCAGGTTGTTGTTCTACTAATTGTTGAAAATAAGCATCATTAGCATTTAAATAAGGAACAATAGTTTGTGTAATAACAGTATCAATTGCATTAGCTATTATTTTTTCTTGTCCCATTCCAGTACTTGCTAAAGTATCCCAAGTTTTCTGAACATCAGACATTTTTACATTTCCAGCTAATCCTCTACTATATAAATTAGAAGCAGCATTAGTCTGATTATATAAGTATTGTCCTCTAGTCATACCAGTTCTAACTGATACGTTAGTAAAAGTTTGTTCATATATATCAGATTGAGCTCGTAATCCTTTAAAAAATAATCCACTAAATGTATGGACAGCTTCAGAAAAAGTATTAACGGCTACTTGAAAAATACTTCCCACAGCAGACATTTTTCCACCAAATTTTTCAAGTTCTTTAGTCATAACAGCATTACCATTTTGTACATTAATTTGAGCAGCTCTTCTTAAAGATGCATCTGACATTATTGATCCTGCATCTCTCATACGTTGCATTTCAGAACTAACCATTCTACGATTCATTAAACCTGAAGCTACTATGTTTCCTAAATTACTACTATTAACTTGACCATTAACATTAGTTGGTTTGTAATAACTAGTTGCAGGACCATATAAACTTTGAGTAGGTCTATAATTAATTACACCTGAAGTAGATCCTTTGATTCCAGCATCTAACATTCTATTTTCAGTTTGACGTTGTTGTATAAGTTTAATTATTTGTTTTAATTCTTCTTCATTATGTTTTATACCTAATTTTTGTAATTCTTCTTTTATTTCAGCTTGTTCATTTATTTGAGCCATTATTTTATTAGCACCACTTAAAGAACCTGCAAAATGATCTTGTAGGTAATTTAAACGTTCATATAATCTAACAGCTTTTTCTAGATTTGGTAAATCTATAGGACTCCAAGATTTACCAAAAGCATCAACGTTTTGTTTTCTTCTAGGCATATATAATTACTCCTTAATTCATTATTTCTAATAATATTTTACAAGGTTAAAAAGTTTAAGAATTTTTTATAAATCCCGTTCCATATTTTAAAAAATATGTTATAATATATATAAGAAGAGTATGTATTGTCTTTTTGAAAGGAGATGATTATCATGAAAAATATGAGACCTGGATGGATTGATTCTAGATATAAAGATTATAGCTGGGGACAATTAAAAGATGCTCAAAATGTATGGGATTTAGCAAGAGCTCAAGAAAAACAAAATGAATTATTAGAAGAACAAAATAGGTTATTAAATGGAAATAATTATAATACAACTTATAGATATAATACTTCAGATGATATTAGTATATTAGGATTATTATCTTTACTTTCAATTATACCAATAGCATTAGGATTTATAATGACATTCTTAACAATGGGAGATGGAACAGAACAAGGTATTAAAATTTTATTAGCAGGATTAATTTGTCCAGTATTACAAGGATTAATTCATTTAATCAAATCAATTAATAAATCTAATTATGAAAGAAAAATAGCTAGAGAAAAAGAAAAAGCTAGACAAGCTAGAATTCAAAGAAAATTAAATAAAAACTAGAGGATTTAACCTCTAGTTTTTTGTTTCATATCATCATAAGCTTTTTGTTTAGCTTCTATTTCTTCTTGTTTCATTTTTACTAATTTACTAAATACATATGATCTTTCATACTCATCCATATTTTCAGTATCTTGAAAAGAAATTCCATTCGATAGTTGACTTATTACTATTTGCTGATCCAATATAGTATTTAAATTTTCTTTAATGAAGAGAATTTCTTCTTTTTTCAATTCTCTTCTATAAACTGGGATTAAATAATTCTGCTGTTATAGGTAATCCATGTTCTACCTCTTCTCTACAAGAAGGACATTGACATTTCATATCTGTTTTAATACCAAACAACTCATCTAGTTCTCCTAATTTTTTTCTTAAAGCTCTATTATCGACAATATCTAAATTATCTAACCAATCTTCTAATTCTTCAGATATTAGTGTTTGCTTATTTATAGCTTTAATATATAACATAGCTGAAATTGTATAAATAGCTTCTGATCTATCTACATCAGGGAATTTATTGAAATATTCATTAAGTTTATCTCCCATTCTTATAACATCATTTAAACTAGGTAATTTCAAATCTAATATAGCTTGAGATATAGGCAAAGTAATATTCATTGTTTTAACCTTATCTTTAGTCATATAATCTATATCCAATTTTGATAATTCAATTTCATGAATAAATTGAGTACCACAGTTAGGACAAGTAATTTGTAATTTATATATATCATCAAGTAACGATAAAGCCCTTAATCTAAATAATAAGAAATTAGCATCAGCTAGTTTTAATTTTCCAATATCAACACCTTCATCTAAAGTGCAAGCTTGAAGGATATCTCTTCTTACTTTATCTTGAGCTTCATTTCTCATTCTCATTTTATCTTCTTTAGTTGTCATTCTTCTTAAAGTAATAGCAGAAGGAATATTTTCCTCTTTATCATAAACTAATCCTTTACTTGGTAAAGTAAAAGTATCTTGTGTTTTAATATTAGTAATATCTGGTAATATTGCTTTCTCTTTATCCATAGTTGTTTTTTCTTCACTCATAATTTTCTACCTCCAAAATTAATTAACTATTAATATTTTACTATATTTTATAACATCTTAAAATATGACAAATCCACCATTATCAAATTCTGAATACATATCTAATAATTCTTGATCTGATAATTTAGTATTTTGATTATCTTTTTTAATCTTTTGTAGTATTTCTTGATTAGATTTTATTTGTTGATTTATAGCTTCAGATATAACTTCTTCAGGATCCCTATTATCTTGCTGAACTTGTTGTATTACACCATTTGGTCCTTGTGTAAATCCAAATATTTGATCAGCTATATTATTAGTGTTACTTAAAGTTGTTACAGGTTCAGCTATTGTAACACTTTCCATATGATCTAATGTTCTCATATCAACCGATATACTTGCATTATAAATCGCACCACATAAACTATCTGCCTCATCTTTACCTACTGATTTTATTACTCTACCTTCAGCATCATGAGAAACTGATTGAGGAGGGTGATCTATTTTTCCAGTGCTTGCATTTCTTTCTAATGCTGTTATTTCTTTAGTTAATACTGGTAAGTCTATCATTGATATTCTCTTTTCAGCAAGAGCTGTTCTAAAAGTATTATATCCTTTATCATCTCTATCTAATGATATAATTGTAGATTTGAATCCATCTAATTCCATTTGTTGTCTCATATCTACACTATTGAATCCGGTCGAAGCTAACTCCTTGTATATTCCATCCACAAGTATATTTTAAATAATGTATAAAATCTCTTATCTTTTGAAAATATATTTCTGAATTAGGAGGAGCTTGAATACCTATTGTAAATATATGTTTATATACTATTTCTCTTAAAGGCATTGAATCTCCTTCATCATTATATCTATTAAGATCTTTATATCCTAAGACAGCAGCAGCACTTAAACCTGTTCGGTCACCATTTTTAGATAAGTCGCCGATGAATAAATATTTTCTTTGTATATAATATTTCAGGCACAAGCTCAGGTTTAAAGAAATCTTTTATTTGATATGTATCATACATACCTGTTTCTATTATTTCTTTTATAAAAGGATTAGTATTACTTATTTTAAAATTTTGAGATAATATATTATATTGAATATATTTATAAGCACTTTGTAAAGCAATACCAGCTAAATCTATTAAAGCTCTATTCAGATCTACTTCAAAATCATGTTTCTTTTCTAAAGGTACATCCATTACCTGATATCCATGTCTTTCAGCATTTTCAATTACCTCTGGATCTGGATTTTCACCTATTATATAACTTGGTAATAAATCATTACCCACTGCAAGTTTAAACCATTTTCCTGACCATCTATCTGCAGGCAATACTTCCCATTGTTTATATCTTGATACATGCATACCTGGTTGAGATTCATTATCTCTAATAAATGACTCTAAAACAGCATTTGTAGCTTTAGCAGAAGAAACTAAATACATTCTACCTTGTACAATACCACCTTGAGTAAAACGAGAACCAAGACGGGCATGTATCTGATTATATATTTCCATCATTTTTGATAATTGATAATTTGCATCATCATTTTTACCAAAAGACATTTCATCCATAATTGCAAACATACAAGCAGAACCTAAAGCATGCTCTAAGTTAGATCCTATTGCAAATCTAATATTTTTATATGGTAAATATTCTAAATACTTTTTACCTGAAACAGTACCTCTTTCCATAAACCAAGGACTACTTTGTAGTGCTCTTTGGAATCTTCCATAAGCAGTTCTTTCAGATAATTTTAATGTTAAATTGAAGAAGAATAAATAAATTGTATCTTCACCTAGCCCATAAAATCTAGAAGGATCTTTCAAACACATTAATTTATATAAATCATAACATAGACTGAAAACAACACACATTGTTTTTCCGTGTACCTATAGATCCTGTAATAGCCCATTGATCTATTGCATTTGCAGGATTATGTACATATTTTAATTCTTCTTTCCATGTTTTATATATATCTTTACCATTGTTTGTATAATTTCCTAAATATTGTTCAGACGTTAAAAAAGTCTCTAAATCAACAGGTATTTCATCATAATCAGCATAATATATATCTGTTAATTGTGAAGACTTACCTTTTTTAGAGACTTCTAGCAATATTTCATTAACCTTAGCTTTTTCTGAATCACTTAATTTAGTCAAAATTTCTAAGTTATTATAACTCAATTTCTCTACCTCCAAAGATATCTTCTTTCTATTAATATTTTACAAGGTAAAGAAAAAGGGACTTTTCAGTCCCTTTATATTAACCATTAGTTAAGTTAGTTGATTGAGTACCAATGTAACTTGGATCATTATGTGTTGTATATGAAACATCTTGTTTAACTTTCCAAGCATTGTAATCAGGTGTAGCAAATGGTGTTGGTTTATCATAGTAAATTGTTGTTGAGAATAATCTTTGATCTGGTTGATATCTACTAAATTGTCCTTGATTATATTCATTAATCCAACAACCCCATAGTCTCCAAGAAATTTGTCTTGTTCCGTTAGGAGCCCATTTATATAGTAAACCATTTTGTGCATAATATTCTTTAAATCCTATTTTATCATTTTGAATATTATGTGCCATTGAATACCAAGCTAGCAAAATTTGTTCTGTTAACATACCAATATAATCATTGAATGTTATTGCAGAAGTTCCAACATTTGGAGATCCTGCATAATGAACTGTTCCATTACCTGTTTTAATAGATATAGGATCTACAGAAAGTTGTGGTCCTGCATAATCTCTTAGAGATAATGCTAAAGCTTCTGTAGCTTCATCTTTACCACAAACTAATCTACCGTTCATATCATATAGATCTCTTGTAAATTTAACTTTAAGAATAAAGTCTGAAGATCTACCAGGTTCGAAGTCTGCTTTATGATTTAAAATATATGTAGTACCTAAATATCTTGAAGTATCTACCATTCCTTTTTGTTCATTATCTCCAAAATTTGTATCAGCAAATATTCTTCCCATAATTATTCTTCACCTCCTGTTATTTCTACGGTTCCGTATGCAACATTAAGATAAATTTGAATTTTCTTAATTGTAGGTGTAACAAATACGTCTAATTGAATTTTTAATGTTCTTGGATCTTCATTAGTACTTACATTATAAATATTGTAATCTTGTACTGCGCCTTCTGATGTCATTCTATCTAAAAATTCACTAGATCTTAATGAAAATTCTTCAAATGCTTCTGTATTATTATATTGATATTGAAGTTCAGTTCCTAAATTATAAACGAATCTTCTTATTTCTATAATAGCTAAATCAACACTTGATTCTTGGAATGCGTTTATTTCTCCTAATTCTGATTCAGGTAATAATAATGTACTATTTCCTGAAATTACATATTTTCCTGAATTATGCATTTTCATAATTGGGTTTATATTTACTCTTGTATCTGATTGCCATCTTTCTGCTAAATCAGAACCAATTTCGAATTCAGGTTTAATTATATTTGATATTTGTCCATTAGAAATACCTGCTTTAGGAGTATATACAGGTCTTCCTTTACTTAAATCTCTTCCTAATACTGTTAAGAAAATATATGATGGTGGCATCCAAGCTTGATCAGCTCCTACTTGCATCCAAGCCCATGGAGCACATATACTTGCACTTGGAATTAATTGACCATCACTTAATTGTTGATATCCTAATCCCTCTGCAAGTCCTTGTTGATCTTCTGCATCTGTTCCTAAAGGTAAATCTACAAGAGCTCTACAATCTTGTCTTATTAATGAAAGATTTATCATTGCTGTAGCTATATCTTTATTTTCATCCATATTTAAATCTGTATATCCACCTGATGTTATGAATTTTGGTTGATATAAAATTTTATCTTTAATGAAATCATATGTTTTTGGTAAAGCAGCTCTTACATTATTTTCATCAAAATCTTCTCCATCATGTAAATATTGATTCTTAATAAGAGGTAAATTAAATTGATCTGGATCTGTATTAAGTACAGTTACATTAATTCTTTCTAGTGTTGTGTTAAAATTACTATCACTAAATGTATCTATTAATAATTGGTTGATTGTTCTTTGTCTATCTGTATCTGGTGTATCTGCTGGAAATTCAGGTATTCTAAATAATTTATGTTTCTCAAGTAATGTTGATTTTAGATATACTTCTAACCAATAAGCAGTTGTTGTAATTTTTAATGAAATGTTGATATCATTACCAAATGTTCCACCAAATTTTTCTTCTATTCTTAAAAGATCAATTGGATCTTCACCAGCTGTTGTAAAAATATGAAATGCTGATGTTACACCTTTTTGTTCTTCATCACTATCTTGGTTTACACAAGCAATTCTTCTGAATAAAACAGGAATTCCTGAATTTAATAAACCAGCTACATAATTAAATGTAGGTGATCCTTCAGGTCCTTTTGCACCACAGACATTTTTGAATTCATCTAAAGATGTGAAAGCATATACTTTTGTATAATCACCTGTTATAGTAGTTCCTGGTACATATGCCCAGTTATCTATAAATGTTGCAGCATTTCTAAGTTCTCTAGATAAATTATTTGTAGTTATTTCTATAAATGCCATTTTAGTATCTCCTTTCTAATATTTATTTTACTAATTTTTTATTAGCAATACTTGAACATTCTAATTTATTTTCCTTAGTTAATTTAGTAATTAAATTAGCTGTTGTTGAAGTTTTACTTTCTAATAAACCTTTTATATTAGCAATATCATATCTTGTATAGAATTTTCCTTCTTGAACTTTCTTAGCTAATAATTCAGTTCTAATAGATTTATCAAGTTTATTTGTTAGTATTCCTTCTATTTTTAATCCTTCTTCTGTTTTTGTTATATTTTCTACTTTATATCCTTTTATAGATTTAGTATTTTCTTTATAATATTCTGTTAAAGCTTTTTCAAAAGATTCTTCTATAAACTCTGAATCATCTTCTACTTCTTCAGTTGTTTCTTCTTCAGGAACTTCTACTACTTCTTCACTAGCTATTTCTTCAGCTTCATCAGATGTTTTTGGTTCTTCTGTTTCATCTACAACTTCAACATTTTCACCTTCATCTGTTTTGACTTCTACTTCTGTTCCATCTTCAGAAACTTCTATTTCAACATTCTCTTCAACTTTTTTAGATTCATTTTTTATATCTAAAAAAGCTGATAGAAAACTTATATCTTCATCAGGTACTTTTTCAATGATTTCATGAATTTCTTCATCTGATTTAGCCTTTTTTAAATCATCAAAAACATTCTTAATTTTATCTATTCTGGCCATATCATTTAAAGTTAGAGGTTTCCAATCTTTAGCTTCTTCTGTGATTTTATCACATTCACATTTTTCTTTTCCACAATCTTCACATGGTTTTTTAGATTCCTCTAAATCTTCCTCATCAGCTTCTGTTTCTCCATCTACGATTTCATCTATAGTAGGAACTTCCTCAACAGGCTCTTCAGTTACTTCTGGTTCTACTACTTCTTCAGGAATTATTGTTTCATCTCCTTCAACAGGTAATTCTACAACTGCTACTCCTTCTTCAGGAACTTCAGCTACTATAGCATCCTCTACAGGAGCTTCTGTAACATCCTCAGTATCTGTAACAATTACTGTTGCTTCAGGAGTTTCAACAATAGTAGCTCCATTATCATCAACTGAAACGTCAATTGATTCTTTTTTAATTTCTTTAGACTCATCAAGTTTTAATTTACCTTGAATAGCTAACATTGTTGCTTCTGTTAAATTCATAATACTTTTCTCCTTTCATTTATTTAATAATATTTTAATTTAACACTGTAAAAATATCTTTATTACTATCTAAATGCTCTCGAACGGCTTGAATTTCAGCATTTCCCTCAGCAAGCAATGTTTGTCCATCTAACTCGAATTTTGAAGATCTAGAAGTATATTTACTTCTTATTCTTCCTAAAATTACTTTAGTCATTCCTAAAGCTAATTTTCTAAGTTGAGTTTCCCAATATTGCTCTCTGATATCTTCAACTGAATAATATTCAGGTTTAAAATTAATAGTTACATAACTTGGTATATTAGGATTAGCATAAACATATAATTTTCTATTTGGCTTATCCCATTGAAATTCCATATCAGTTGCAAGTATATTTAAATTTCTCTTAACTGATATTGCATTCATATATTCTTCCATGTTATACATTCCTGTTACATTCATTAAATCAATAGCAGGCATTTGAAAAGGAACTCCTGTTAAAACACTATCTGATCCTCTCCAAACTGATTCAATAGAATCAATATTATATTTTGAAAGATCTATACATTGTGCATATGGAACTGTTATTTGATATAAATCAGTCATGTAATGTACTAATTCTTCGAAAGCTTGTTCAACTATTTGTTTAATTTGTTCAGGATTTAATTCAAGATCAAGTACTTGAGCTCCTAATTGATTTTCAATATATTGAACAATCTTTTTCATTCTTTTCTTCATACGAGGATAAGAACGAGGTTTTACAAGATCTTGGTCATTAAATATAGGATCTAATTCTTCTTTATCTGCCATTCTTATATCCTCCTATTTATTAATTAATTTGATAAATGTTCATAATCTGTAACATTTCCTTGTTTATCTAAAGTTACTTTAAATGATATATTATCAGCAACTACATATTCTTCTCGTTCATTTATTCTAACATTTTCATATTGTGTTTCATCTAAAAAGAATTTATAATCAGAATGTTCAGATGATGTATCTTTTTCAAAAGATATAAAACTATATCCTTGTTCTTCGTTTAAATAATTAAATGTTATTCTAGCAAAATCATCTGGAGTTAAAGAACCTGGAGTTTGAGTTATCTCTTCTAAAGATTCTTTTATTTTAGTATAATAAGCTAATCTTTCAGAAGATGTAACTGTTAATTTAACACTATCTCCTGGTTTTAATATATCTTGAAAATTAACATTATAATATCTAATAGCTTGATCTGTATTTGTTGTATTTTCTATAGTTATATCTACTGGTTCTTCTAAAGATGTTTCATATTCCATTATTAAGTTCTCCTTTCATTAAAATTTAATTATGCAGGAGATGCTTCTGTATGTATTCCAATTTGTTCTGCTACATCAGAGAAACCATATACAAAAGCAGCTTCATTATTTCCTTTAATTGAAAATACCCAATTTTCTGTAGATGTTTCATAATCAAGATCTGTGAAGAAAGAAATAACTACTATAGCATTTCTTTCAATACTTATTTCAGTAACAGCTGCTCCTAAAAGCCATTGTTTTCCGCTTTGTTTAACTAATACTTTAACATAATCCCTTACATCACCTGTTTCAGGATCTGTAGTAGCTTCTTGTATAGCAGCAAAATCTAAACTAGATACATCTAGATAAGATCCTGATATTAAAGCATCTGGTATTTCAAATACATAATCAGCAGATATAGGAGTTTCATCTTCTTTTAATTCTTCTTGAACTTCTGTATAATAAACTAATGATTCAGCAGTAGAAACTGTTAATTTAATCTTATCTCCAGGATGAAGAACATCTGTAAAGTTAGCTCCATAATATCTAAATACTTGATCAATATTAGTTTTATTTTCAATAGTCATATCTATAGAATTTTCTAAGTTTGTTTCGTAATTCATTATTACTCCCCTCTCTGAGATATAATAAAGTTGAAGGCTATCTTAAATACTAGTATCTGTGAGGTAGATATACAGACTTGGTATATCAAAATAGCCCTCAAATATATTAAGATTTATTTATAATTCTTAATATCATATAAAATTATTCACCTGCTTCAACTGTAACAGCTAATCCTTTAGCTTCATCAGCAAGTGCTGCATAGTAAGCAGCTTCTTCAGAAGATGCAGCTGTTAATTTAACAGTATCTCCTGGTTGTAAAACTTCTACAAAGTTAACTCTAAAATATCTGAAAGCAACATCTTCTGTTTCGCTAACATTTTTTAGAGTAACTGTTCTTGGCATTGTAAAATCTTTCTCCATGATAAACATACCTCCTTTTTAAAATTTTTGACAGTGTTTGAATCTGTCTATCTCTTATAATTTCTGAGTAACTGTTCATTACTGTTCAAAATTGATCAGTTATTGATCAGTCATTGATTAGTAATTGAACAGTAAAGAGTTTAAAAGAGATATATGTAAATATTACCTACCTCAAGGAATATTACTATTCCTATTAATATTTTACCAAATTTAGAACAAAAATTGAGCTAAAGTAGAAACTCCTCTTTTAGTATCTTTCTTTATAGCTTTTTTAGGTTCAAGTTTCTTTTCTTCTTTAACTTCTTCTTTAATCTCTTCTACTTCAGGAATTTCTTCTTGAATAGGTTCTTCAGCAGCTTCTTCAACAACTTCTTCTACAGGTTCTTCGATTACTTCTTCTTTAATCTCTTCTACTTCAGGCTCTGTTGTTTCAACAACTTCTTCTTTAACCTCTTCTATAATTTCTTCCTCTACAACTTTTTTACGTCTAGGCATAATATCTTTACCTTCCTTTCATAAATATTGTTAATTCGCACAAAATCATAGTTTTAATTAATTTTTACAGTAAAGCTAATACTTTATATATCTAAACTATAAAAACAGAGTTAATCTAAAAATATATGAGACAAACCAATATCTTTGATTAACTCTGTTAATATTTTACGTTCAAAAATCTTAAAATCTATAAAAAATAAAAAAGCCCGAGAGAAAATCTAAAAACTCTCGAACTTAAACATAAGGATAAATGAAACGAATGTTTAAAAAAATATAAACACGAACTATTTATATAGGCCTATTGAGGATTCTAAAACAACTAATCATAATCCTCTGTAGAATGGATATTACCTTCATATAACATATCTCCCGTACTCATTCGTTGTTATACATATCTACATGATTTTTAATAAGATTAACTATGAGTATATAAGTTCTTATCTTATTTTAGTTGATTTAAGTATTATTGTAACCTAATACTTTAAGGTAAAGAGTAATTAAGGATTCGAACCTTATCTCCTCCGTCGAGGTATTTTTATTCCGATTAAACTATCTTACTCATATATTAATAACATCTTATCTTCCGAAAATTATTGTTTTTATAGATTCACTAATACAAAACCCTAAATAAGCTGTACCCAATAAAATTAACAAAGGTAAAGATATTATAAAAGACACTAAACTCATTAATAGTATCTCTATAAAATAAAATATATTTACTAATATATCTAATAAAAATTTCACATACATCATTCCTCTATTTTATAATCAAATTCATATACTATAAATCCTTTATCTTGAAGATTATTATAAATCTGCTCTAAGGTTAAGGCTTTAATTTCAGGAGATATAGATTTTACTTCTTCTATATCATAAAAACTAAATACATACATACAACTTGCTTTAATAGCTTCTTTGACATAATATTCAGCTCTTTTATTAGGATTATCATATCCGTAATATAGCTTCTATTTCTACTTGATTATCATCTTTAGTATTACATATAACATTCATTTTAGTAATTCTATTTATATTTTCATTTGAAAAATATTTAGCTGGATTATTAAATTGTTTTGCAGTATAAAACCCAATAAAAAAAGCTATAATAAAAATAAGTATTAGTGATAACATTAATAATATCTTTTTCTTCATAATTATCTACTCCTTATTTATTATAACTTCTTTAAAAGTTTATTTGCTTCTCTTATTATAATTCTTCTCTCATTAGTCAATCTGACAAATTCAATACATTCTTCTAAATCAGAAAATATTTGATGTTCAAATCTATTTATAAGTTTATCTTTTGATGGAACTTTAATAGCATAATGCCATAAGCCATTTTCTGTAGGATGAAAAACTTCATATATTCTGATAATTTCTCCAGTAGCTACAATAGCTTCTAATCCAGATCTTTCAGGTAACATTTTATTATCATATGTGTATATTTTATCTCCTATATTAAATTTTCTTTTTTTATTTCTAAAACACTCCTTACAACAATATTTACTTATCCAGTTAGACCAATTATCTTCATATTGTTGTTTACAATATCTACATGTTCTTAATGACATTTAATAACCTCTTTCCATATTATAACTAATATTAAAATTATTATTACCTTTTTTCTTTATATTTAATAACAATTCTAAATCTTTATATAACTGAGCAGCTTCTTCATCGTCTATATGAAAATGTGAAAATCTACAATCATTATTACCTTTTAAATTTAAAAATATAACTCCTTCATCTATAGTAGTACCCATTTCATATTTTATCATATTTAATTTCCTTTCTGTTTATTATTAAATTTAATTACATCTTTTATTAGTTCCATATTATATTGATTTGCTATTGCAGGTACATCTTTATTTAAACAATGACTATCCCAAAAAGGAGTATCTTCATATACAAAAGTATGTGAAGGATTTACTCTAGGATCTAAAACAAATAATTCTCTTACTTCAGAATAATTAATATCTTCTTCCTTACATATATTATAGAAAGCTTGACAGAAACTTACTTTTGTAGCTAAAAAAGAATTCTCCATGAATTTTACAGTTTCAGCTACTTTAGGTTCTACGGATCTAAATATATGTCTTCCATCATAACAAGGTAATAATATTTGAATTATATCATTACAATCTTTTTTATTACCTCCTAAAATTGTAAAATCAAAATAATAATTATTACAATGTTTAGTTCCTCCATAATATTCTGGACTAAAAACAATTCTTTTATTTGTTTCTTTAATCAATTTATCAACAGTACCTACAGGACAAGTTGATTTAATACAATAAATTTCACAGTTATAATCATTTATACAATTTTTAACTTCTGTTATATCTAATACATTATCTTTTAAGGGAGTATCAACACATATAAATCCTAAATCATATCTAATATCTTTTATAGTATTTACTTCTGGTTTATATTTATCTACAATATCAGGATTTAGATCTTTTAATTCATTTGCTAAATTATGACCAACTACTCCATATCCAATTATTAATACATTTTTCACCAATAATATCTACCTCTTTCGTTAAAGTATTATGTATTAATATTTTACTTATTTTTTAACATTGCTTAATTATAGCATTGGTATATCTTCTTAATAATTCAGTCATATTTTTTCTACCTACAGGATTAGATGTATGTATTCTAAATTCATTACAAGGTATATTATTTTCTATAATATATTTACAAACATCATATCCAGTTTTTTCTTCTCCTAAATCATGATCTAAACATATTATATCATATCTAAATCTATGTAATTCATGAATAGCTTCATTATAAGATCTAGCTATAAATGTATGATATTCTCCTATATAATTATTAGGAATTCCTCTTAAATCATCTATCCATAATAAATATTTTTTAGGTTCTTTTCTTTTAGCTAAATGATCTTCATACCATTTCATAGCAAAATAATTATCAAAATTACTCATCTTGAATTATATCTCCTTTTTCACGGTCTCCAAATTTCCATTCAGCGTTTACATAGCCCTTTTCTACTTTAACATCTATACCTATTATATTAAATAATATAGCACTATCTGATTCTAAAAATTCTTTTATTTGTTTATATACTTTATTCTGTTTTTGCATCAATAAACAATCTTGAACCTGCATATCATCAGCTACTTCCATTATAGTTTTACCATATTTTATAGCTTCTTTTTTATTTGAAAAAATATAATCTTCTTTTACATCACAGAATTTATAAGGTTCATCTAATTTATTATATGAAATTCTATATGTTTTTACTCTTCTAGAACTATATGTAAAAATTCGTCCTTGTAATACTTCTAACTTATCTAAAGATCTATTATAATGTAAAAACCATATAGCATCTCTGATTTTATATTTAGTTTTAGACTCACATTCATTACATAACCAACCTGCTACATAATTGCTCATATCAGAATATTCATCTTCTTCTCTACCACAATAAACACATTTCTTATCAAAATAACCATAACATTTACCTAATTTTAATGGATTACTCATTTTTATTACCTATCCTATTCCAAATCCTACTTGATTTTTATATTGTTCTGGTTTTTCTTCCATTTTAACATATTCTTCATTTAAGTCATCCCATTTATACCAAACAGGATCTTGATCATATTGATATAATCCTTCTTCAACATTTTCTATAACAGCATAATCATAACAAGTTTCCCATATATCACAAGCATTGTCTAATACTGCTTCTTCTGCTTTTTCAAATGTTGAATAATATCCTACACATCTTGTATCTCTATCTTTTGAATCAACTGTTGTAATAAAATACATATTACTTACCTCCATACCCACATAAATCTAAAAATCCAATAAGATCTAAATCTTTATATTCTTTTTTCTCTTTCCAAAACCATTGCATAAAATCATCATGATTTATTAATTTTTCAGAATCACATAAACCTTTAAAACATAAACAAACATATGTATTAAGATGCTGAAAAATTCTACCTATGTAGTCAGGTATATTAGATTCAGATAAAAAAGATGACATATTCTTTTCAAATAATAAAGTATCTTTTCTGATATCTTCTATTATGTCAATAATTGCTAATCTTTCTTCTATAAAATCATCTCTTGTTAACATATCTATATCTACCCCCATATAAATAAAATGTAAGAGGTTTTAATTTTATTTTCAACGCAGGTTCCTCTTCTTTATACTGACGCATATCTAGGCGCTACCTAGCCTCTGGCTCCCTTGGATAGGTTCGAACTACCATTCCAGGAATCAAAATCCTGTATCCTACCAGTTAGATGACAAGGGAATATTTAATCTAAATGTTTCCAGTTTATATTTTTAATTATATTTCTAATTTGTATTCTTGAAACATCATATCTTTTAGCTAAAGCATTAAAACTATTATTTTTATCATAAGGAATATATGAAGCTCTAATTTCTTTTATATCTTTTTCAGACAATTTATGCATACCATTATCTTCTCCATAAGGTTTTAACAAATTATGTTCAATTGCATGTTGAGTATTGTAAGAATCACTACACCATTCTAAATTATCACTATAATTATTTAATTTATTTCCATCTTTATGATTAATTGTTTTATATTTAAAAGGATTAGATATAAATGTACAAGCTACCGCTACATGAACTCCTAGATTTATAGCCTTTCCATTTATTTTAGTTACAAATCGATAATAACCGTTTTTATTTATTACAAATTTTATAAATCTATTAGTTCTTTTACTAAATATTCTTCCTTTATTAGATATATTAAAATATTTAGAATAATCTTTATCTCTATATATCATACCTTTCCATAGCTCTTCTTGCATATATCTACCTCATTTTTAAATATAAGCATGAGTAGGCATTGACTCGTACATGCGTCCACATATTATCGCACTTAATAGGTTGTTTACCGACCTACTCATATATTTGAGCAATTTTTTCTGTTAACGGATAGTTACTCTTCTATCTTACTATAGAATGATTTGACCCTAGTTGCCGTGATAATCATTAAAAACCGGCCAGGAAGTAAAGATGCTATAGTCATCTCTTGGAGGTACAGATTGGAATCGAACCAATGATCGAGCTTTTGCAGAGCTTTGTCTTGCCACTTGACTACTGTACCATATATCAGAGAGTATCTCTACTCTCTATTTGACTATAATTCTTTTGGTTTTGTTAAATCTTCTTTTTTATCTTCAACAGGTTTTGCTCCTAGTTTACCTACAGCATATCCTGCTACTATTGATTTTAAATCTACTCCTAAACTATCTTGAGCTACTTTTAATATCTTATCTATTTTTTGAGTTCCACTTTCTATTAATTGAGTTGATTGATCTCCATACATTGTAATTGAATCTACATTTGATAATGGAGTAGATACTTCTTTAGCTATATCAGGAAGTTTATTTATAATCATTTCTACTACTGAAGCTTGTTGCATTTTAGCTTGTGCTTCTGCTTTCTTTTCGATACCTTTTGCTTCTGCAATACCTTTTGCTTCAATACCAGCTGCTTCAGCTTCTAATTTTGCTTTTATACCATCAGCCTCTGCTACTGCTTTAGCCCTTATAGCTTGAGCTTCTAATTCTGCTGCTTCTTTATTAGCTTTTGCTATTTCTATTTTAGCTTGAGCTTCTTGTTTTGCTTTTTCTAGATCAGCTTGAGCATTTTGTATTGTAACTTGTTTTTGAGCTTCTGCATTAATTTCTGCTTTATATTTATCTGCATCAGCTTGTTTTCTAACTTCTGCATCTAATTGTTTTTCTCTTAAAGCTACTTCTTTTTCTTTTAATTCTGTTTCTTTTTCTGTTTTAGCTATTTCAGCAAGAACTGTGTTTTCATTTATAAGCTTTTGTCTTTCAGCTTTTTGTATTTCATAAATAGTATCAGCTTCTGCTTTTTTCTTATCTTGTTCAATTTGATATTCATATTGTTTTAAAGCTAACTCTTTATTTTGTTTTGCTATTTCAGCTTCTGATGCTGCTTTAGCTTCATTACCTTCTCTAGCTGCAGCTGCTTGTGCTACTTGAACATCTCTTTCAGCTTGGGCTTTTGCTATTTTAGCATCTTTTTGAATCTTTGATAAATTATCAATACCTAAATCATTAATAGCATTATTCTCATCTGTACAAGATTGTACATTTAAGTTTACTATTTCTAATCCTATTGCTTTAATATCGTCTTTAGCATTTTCTTGAATTTTAGTTGAAAATAATTGTTTGTTATTAACTAAATCTTTAAGATTCATTTGACCAATTATTTCTCTCATGTTACCTTCAAGAACTTGTTGAACATTTCTTGCAATATATTCAGGATTTTGATTTAGGAAATGTCTTGCAGCTACCTGTATTAATTCAGGATTGTTAGGTATTCTAACATTTGCTACAGCATCTACATCTACATTAATAAAATCAGATGTAGGAACTCTTGATGTCTTAACATCAATTTGAATTAACTCTAAAGTTAATTTATCCACTCTCTCAAAGAATGGGATTCTTAATGTTGCTTTACCTATTATTACTCTAGGTTCTTTTTTAAGACCTGATATTAAATATACCATATCTGGTGGACATTTAACATAGCTCATGAAAATTAAACCTATCAGCAATATTACAGCAACAGCGATAATGATTGCTAATACCATTTATCTCTACCTCCAAATAAATAATATTTGCTAGTCTCTCCTAGCAGTCACGTTGCTACTTAATGTACTTCTTGCTCAACACAACGTTTGAACGAGACAAAGTTGCCGTGTACACCTGACCTGTAGAAATATCTGAGTTTCACTACAGAGAGGACTCAAACGCTCATACCTCATACTGGCAGGAGTGGTAAGAATTGAACTCACATTAACGGTTTTGGAGACCGTAGTCCTACCATTGAACGACACTCCTATTTAATTTCGTCAAAACACAAGATAGTTTCAAATGTAATGACGAAATATTAAGACTATTTTTCTTCCTTTAGGAAGATGGTGGAGAAGGTGTGAATCGAACACACTCAGCCTTACGACAACAGTTTTACAGACTGCCCTGACTCTCCTACTTCAGCGCTTCTCCATATATTGGCACTAGGACTGGGATTTGAACCCAGGAGCCGCTCATCACGACTGCATGTTTTCAAGACATGTGCTTTCAACCGCTCAGCCATCCTAGCATATTAATCAAATTTATATCTTTTATAAGTAACTATATTATATATAGTACTATGAGCTACATTATACATATCTGCTATTTCTTGAATAGACTTACCTTCTTTATATAATCTTCTTATATTTAGGATATCTTCTTTAGTAAATTTCGTATTAGAATTATTACATCCATTTTGATCTGAATATAAACCATCTTTAGCTGCTTTTTCTGAATTTCCTTTAGGTGTCATCCAATGTAAATTAGTATCTCTATTATCAGATTTATTATTATTTTCATGATCTACAACGGTTTTATTTATAGGATCGTCATTATCTTTAAATGTCCAAGCTACACATCTATGTATAGGAACAGTTAAACTATAATGTTTTCCATCATTATATTTACTTATAGTAACTCTTAAATAACCTTTTTTATCCATATGAGGTTTTCTTATTAATCCAGTTTCTTTATTTCTAAAATGTCCAAAATTAGATATTTCGTAACCTTCTATTTCTTTTCCGTTTAATATAGCTTGCTTATATATTTCTTTTTTCAATATAATCACCTATATTATTATAACAAGTTATTTATCTTTTAATAAATCAGTACCTTTTATTTCATTACCATTTTCATCATATACATTAAAGAAGTTAAGTAAATCTAATCTATTCATTAATTTTAAAAACATTATTAGTTTTTCAGAATCTACTCCTCCTTTTGGATCTAAACAACTATTAAAAGCATATAACAAAATAATATTATAATCATTATAAATTAAATCATCAAAAGTACCACATTTTCTATCTTTATGTAATGTAGAATTCCAAGAAGTTCTTTTTTCATACATATCTCTTCTCTTTTTCCAATCTTTATGATTACACATAAAGTCTTTACATACAAAAGGTCTAACAGGATATATATTACATTTTTTATTTTTACTATCATAGAAACAACATTGAGCTATAAGTTGATTTTCATTAATAATTCTATTAGTAGGTTTAATATTATTTACTTTCACATAATCTTTTATTAATCTTAATTCTTCATCAGTGAATGGAATAAATAATCCACAACAAGATCCACATCTACTACATTCACCATTACATGTCATATCATTTATTACTCCAGGTTTTGCTTCATTTTTATTAATTAACATTTTATTACTCCTTATATCTACCAGTTTCTACATCTATATATAATTGTCTTAATTCTTCATTATCCATATCATCTGAATGAGGTATATTATGATCTCTTAACCAACATTCTAATGTTCTTCTTTCATTTTCATATCCAGGTAAAGACCATAATTCAGCATTTTCACTCATAAAGTCAACTCCTTTAAATTTTAGTTATTATAGGACAATATCTAGTTTGATAATTAATTTTATACATATTATTAATATAAATAGCTTTAAGATTACCTGTCCTAGTATAATCTTCTTTTAATTCATTTATTTCTATATTTAAAATAGTTTTATCTAACTCATCTCTATAAGTAAGATAAGGATTATAAGTGTCTTCATTTACTTTTTTAATAGCTCTATCATATTCTTTTTGAAACTTATCTATAATAAGTTGAGGTGCTTGTAATTCTTTTAATTTAACTATTCCATTTTCTTTTTCTTTTAATTTTTCTTTATGTTGATTTGTTAATAAATCTTTAATAGTCATAATAAATACCTCCTACATATCTATTATAACATATTTTTTAAAAATATTAACGTGATTTATATAAATTTATTAATCTTCTTCAGATGAAAAGTATATATCTTGTTTATCCATTTCTTCTTTTTCATATTTTCTTAACTTTTCTATTATATCATCATATATATTTACCATTACATTTGGATCTATTTCTTGATTCATTGTAGTATCTCTTCCTAGATATTTATACCAAGAAATTTTTAAATCTGGCATATTGGCTTTAGTTTTATCTACATAATAAATAAAATTATATTCTTGACAAATATCATCATCCCAATTATATGCTTCTACTTTAAATACTCCAGGTAGTTCAAAAGAGTTTCCTGTATTACTAAAAGGAGAATCATAATCTTTTTGTTCTGTATTATGCATGATTCTATTTAATTCATTATCAATACTATCAAGCAATGCTATTATATATCTAGGACATGTATAACTTTGAATATTATTTGGATTAAATATTATAGCTCCTAATTCTAAACCTTCTGGTTGTACTTCCATATATCTACCTCTTTTCTTGTATAGAGAGATGATATATCTCATCTCTCTATTTTCTTTTATAACTTTTATACCAATCAATAATAGCTTCTTCTTTGGTTTCATTATATCTAGATTTCCAACTAGATACTCCATTTACTATTTCTTTTTGGTCTTTTTCCCAATCATCAATAGCATCTTGTTTAGTTTGATAAGATTTATATTCCCAAAGATCCCAACTATCTAATCCAAATCTTTCATAATCTTTTCCATTACCTACATCAAGATTTGTATCTTTTAGTTTTCTTCTGATCTTTCTGTTATTATATTTCTTACCATCTTTTAAAGATCTTCCCCATAGATTATCTCTAAACTGAGGAAATTTTTTATAACTTCTACTCATTATTGAGTCACCTCCTTAGGCACTAAGCCCTAGAAGACGTTTTGTAAGATAATCATAATTACCTCCTCCTTATTATTTATAACATATTTGGCGTCATAGGTAAGATTCGAACTTACGGATCCTTTTATAGATCGATGCGTTAGCAGTGCATTGGTTTAAACCACTCACCCACTATGACATATTGGTCTGATAGGCTGGATTTGAACCAGCGGTCCCTTCATCCCAAATGAAGTGCGTTACCAAGCTACGCTACTACCAGATATAAAAATAGAGTATGATCATAGTGATTAGACCATACTCTATTTTGTTGCCTGATTTCATATTTATAGAAAGAATGACTAATTACTATTACTTGATATTCAAGTTCACTGAAGAAACCATACTAGATTGTACGGGCCAATTTTGATATGAACTTGTACAAGAATTTAATTTCTTCATAGTAATCAATCTCTCCTCTCTATTATTATTTTACTAACATAAAAATAGAAATACGGAAATTTATATATCTCATCGGAATTAACCTTGGCAATCGGATATTTTGGATAAAATATTTTTTATATCCGTATTTCTGTCGATATTATATTATAAATCTTCTTTATTGTCAACCTGATTTCTATAGATATTACAAATTTCATTTATTTTATATGACATATCAAGTAAGAATTTAGATAATTCTTGGTCTTCCATATTAACTAATTTAATTAAAGGAATAGGAAGAATTTCTATAATATCATCTTTCTTTTGTTTTAATTCTTTTTCTTTTTTATCTCTTTCAGATACTACTTTATACCAATTAGTATATATTCTACTATGTTCTTCTTTCTTATCTATATCTACTCCTAAATATTTAATAATATCTTTTAATATTCGTAATTCTGCAAAATGTTCTTCTAAATTATCACAGCATCCTTGACAATTATCTAACATCATATCTAGGTCCATATATCTAAATTCTAATTCTTCTCTTATTTTATTTTTAGCTTGTTCATCTAATATATCTTCTTTTTTAGTTTTATCTCCTTTAGGATTATCTAATATTTTTAGTTCTAAATTAATTAAATCAATATCATTATAAATACTTACTAAAGGTTCATCATCTTCATTTATAAAATTACCTGAATTAAAATCATATTCATAAATATAACCTTTAGGATCAGTAACAAATAAAGGAGATTTTATTTTATTTTCTTTTATTAGTTTTAGTAACTCTAACCATTTATAAGTATTCTTATTACCTTGTACAGATTTTATCATAATTGTAAACGGATCTGTTTCAGGACCAAAATTAATCCCACCGATATCACTCACATTAATCCCTCTTTTCTAAAATAATCATCAAAATTATTAAATTGATCTTTATCTATAATACAAAAAGCAATTTCATTAGGTAATAAAGTAGTAATAACATAATCTACTCCATAGAAATTAATATCTTTTAATATATTTAAACTAACTTTATTACTATTAATATATACTCTCTTTTCTTTAACTTTTTCTATTTTAGATAATGATTCTTCTAATTGTTTAATCATATTATATGATTTACCGATATCCTCTTCCTCCTAAGATTCTTGCCATGTTCTAAACTCCTTAATTTGTTCTAATAAATGATCACAATCTCCATCAAAACAAATTGCTCTATCATCTACATAACACATAGCAGGTGGTTTATCAGAGTAAATACCATCTACATATATTATATATTTATCTAACCAAGCTTGAATTGCCTTTTTACCTTCTTCTGTTCTAGATCTAGTACTCATTATTACTACTTCATAGCCAGCATTTCTTAAATGATCTATAACTTGTTTAATACCTATAACAGGTCCATCATATATAGAACCATCATGCCAACCTTTTGAATATCTATGTACTACTCCGTCAAAATCAAACACTATTCTTCTTTTACTCATGTTTTCCTCCTTTTATAACTTTAAACTTAGGTTTAGTTTTAACAGGAATTATATTTATATCAAAATGACTATATACAAGATCTTTTAATTTCTCATTTAATTCATTAGAAATCTTTATAGTATATGTTATAGATATTTCTAATTCATAATTAGGAACTGTTATATCTAATAGCCAAAAATTATCACAATTTGTAGATTTTAAATGCTCAACTCTATCTTGATTTATATCCACAACTAAATAATCTAAATAATTATCAGGAATATCTTCTACAATCTTTACAGGCCCTTGTTTAGTATTATAACCTGATTTAATTATAAAATATTTCATATAAGGGAAAGTAGCTTGTATCCATTTATCTACATCATGTATATCTTGAACATCAGTTTCCATTATTTATCACTCCCTATTTAAATATATTACAAATGGCCATATTAAGCTAAAGAATAAAAACCATTTTATTTTTCTCCATCCATGTAATTCTGTTTTTACTCCAGTATCTCTCATTGTTAAAGTCATATTATAAGGTCTTACTAAAAAATTAATAAATGTTACAAGAGCTAGTGAAAAATAAATCATAAGAAATATTTCTATAATTAACCATAATGTTATCATTGTTTCATCTCCTTAAATTCTTCATATCTTTGCTGATCCTGTTTTAATTTATCTTCCATTTCTTTCATTAATTCTTCTCTAGTACCTATAACAAAATAATCATCTGGTTGTTGCTCATAATATTCTAAAGCTTTAATATCTTCATCTAATATTTGACCTAAATGCTCTTTAGTTTCAAATATTGCCTCTAAAGGATGTCTATATCCATATCTTACATTACAGAAATTGGTTCCTATCCACATAGTAGTCTTCCATGGAAAATTATTTTCTGATATATCACACTGTTTTGCTATTTCGCTTAATCTTCTATCTGGACCGTAATCACAATCAAGAATAATAGATTTCATTCCATTATTTATTAGACATTTATCAAACTCAATATCTAAATATTCTTTTAATCTTTTTTTAAACATCTCTGATTTTTCCTGAGATATAGGTTGCTGTAACATTTTACCTAAGATGATAGCCATTGCTCCATCTCTACCATCATCTCCTGCATCTAATTTAGCATCTTTTATAGTATCAGCCCACCAAGATGATGCTATTTCAATAATCTGTTCTTTATATCTATCCATAATGATTCTCCTTACATTATATTAGGTACATGTTTTTCAATAGCTTCTTCTATATCAAAATGTTGAGATTCTCCAGTAGTACTTGAAGTTGACCATCTTATTTCTTGAACTTCAGGAACTATTACCCAACCTTTTCCCTGACATCCATGACAGGTTTTTTCAATATAAGTAGCATTAGTATAGTTCATATTATATGTTTCTTTATATTTTCCTGTACCAGCACATACAGGGCATATTTCAGCATGATTTTGAACCTGTAGCATAATTACCTCCTATCACAATTACAATATTCTACTATAACCCTTTCTAGTTCTTCTCTAAATTCTTCATATTTATCCGAAGGAACTTCTTTTATAGCATATACATTAAAGTGTAAACAAACAGTTTTTCTAAGTGCTTGACATATAGCTTCATACTGAGAGTATCCATTATGAGCAAACGTAACTTTAGATTTAGATAATAATTGATCTTTATATTTAGTTAAAATATCTCTTACTTCTAATTTTTCTGATTTAGGTTTTAAATAATATTGTTGTTTTAATTCTTCTAAAACTTCTTGTCTTATTTTTTCTTTTTCTCTTTCTCTATCTCTTTTTAATTGCTCTGGATCCAAATTATTCTACCTCCTTAGATTCTTGTTTGATAAATCCTAATTTATTATTGAAAACTTCTACCTCTTGATCTATAATACTAGATGGTATGACTAGTTTTTCATTAAGACCGGTAACAATATTTAAATAAGTTTGTTCACGACGAGCTTTGTTAGCAGATTTCTCAATAGGAATCTTAACTATTATTTCATCATATTCTTCCATTATTATATACCTCCTATTTTTAATAACAACATTATATCATAAAAATAAGGTTTATTCAAATAAAAAAGACTGAGCATTATTCCTCAGTCTATTGTTTTATTTAGATTAGAGTTAATTTTAAAGCATTAATTACATCTTTATATATAGTAAATTCAAAGTCTTGTTCATTAACAGTTAATTTATAATGATTAGCCCAGGTATTACTAAAAGTAATTTCTTTATGATACTTATTTTTATACTGTTCACATAAATCTAATACTTGTTGAATCTGTCCTTTACTTCTATCATAAGGTTCTCTTATTTCATGTTCAGCTAATTCTTTTGCTGTTGCATCTTGTATATTCATAATCATCCTCCTATTTTACTATTTTAAATTCATTTTCATCCCATACTAAATATGATCTATCTCCAAATTCTGATCCATCTTTATAGGTAGAATGTGTATCTATAAAATAAATACCATTTTCTTCTATAATAGTTTTAACAGGAGTATGACCAACTATTTGATAAGGTATTAAAGGCTCTTGTAAACTAAAATATGCATGTTCTCTTCTATCACACCATAAACAAGAACTATTTTCATGTCTTCCTCCTCTTATATAAGAACAATGAGTAAAAGGTTCTAAATTATTCAATTTATCTTGATTCATATCTACTATTTTATAATATAAATCATAATCATGATATTCATCATAACCTTCTAATAATTCTTGTATAAAAGCATTAGTAAATCCTGCATGTGAGCATATATAAATTTTATCATCACAATTAACAGAAGTTACTAAATCAAATAGGTCTATATTTTCTTTTAATTGACTTGTTAATACATCTTCAAGTTCATACTGATGACCTGAGCATTTATAACCTAAATAACTAAATTCATGATTTCCTAACAAGAAAGTATATTTTCCAGGTCTGCTTCTCTTTAAGTCAAATACTTTATTTAATGTTTCTAAGGATTCATGATTTGTAGTATTCCAATCATCTACATAATCTCCCATAAATATGATTCTATTAAAATCATATTCTTTATCTAATCTAGTAATATCATCAAACATATATTGATGATTATGTACATCACCTACAAATAAATATTTCATTATAAATCCTTTCTATATTATGTTCAAAGCATTAGTAATTTAAAGGGTCCCAATAATAAGGTAAATATAAAGTTTCTCCATAAGTTCTATTTAATACTTTCTCTAGTTGCTGTTTATATTCTTTCAAAGTACAATAATTACTAATATCTTCATATTCATAAACACTACCATCTTGAGTATCTACAATCAAAAAAGTATCTCCATAATCACTTACTGAATATGGATCAGCTCGTTTACCTAATAAATAAGGTGGAAGTTTAATACTCATTTTATAATATAAATCTTGATTATTTTCCTCTTTCCATCCGGAATTAGTTTTATAATAGAATTTATCATTCTCGTATTTATAACTACTTTGTTTAGTAAAATATTCTTTTTGTATAAAACTTTGAAATAAACCATTTATACTATTATCTTGATACTGAGATTTAACATTTTGAGCATCTAATTTTTCAGCTTCCTCTTGAGCGGTTTTTAAGTCATTGTATTGTTTATCTAATTCTGTACCATCTTTAAGAATAATTTTATAAATTAATTTATTTTCTAATTTATTATCTTCTTGTAAAACCTTGATAGTAGCATCTTGTAAATCTGACATAATATTAATCTCCTATTTTTATATCTAATATTATTTTACTTATTTATTATATATGAAAAAAGAGTATTTCTCAATACTCTTTGCTGATACGTTATATAAAAAGAAAAGAGAGTATTTCTCAATACTCTCTTAATAATGATAGAATTTATATTTAATCTAAGATTAAACAGTAACTCTTCCTCTGATATAAAGTTGAGGATTAACCATTTTCTTACCATAGATTGATACCCAACCTTGTTGTGTTGTGTAATCAGCAAGTGTAACTGGAGCTGTGTATGTAACTGGCATGTAATCACCAACTACATATCCTGCTTGCCAGAAGTCATTTCCGATTGCACCCATGAAGAAGTCATTAGCTCCTAATGCAGGTGTTTGATATACTTTAAGATCTCCTAAAGTACCAGCTAAGAAAGATCCACCATTCTTTGGTTGTTCATTTCCTTTGAAGTTTACACATTTTTGCATATAAGCTACTACGTTAGCACCAGCTACAATGTAGTTAACATTTAGGTTTCCACCTGTTCTTGTATATACACTAGCTCTTGCTAAGTTGATAGCGATTTGTAATGATTCAGCATGTTCTGCATCTGATACACCTGGTCTTGGTGTTGCTGACCAAACAACTGCGTTTCCACCAGCTGCTCCAGCAAAGATATCAGCCATTACTATTCTTTCTTTCTCTTTGTTAATTTCATTAGCAACTTGTTTTTCGAATTCAAGTGGCATATTTACACCATATTCTTTATTGATTCTGTAAGCTGCTGTTAAAGCATATACTGCTCTAATTTTGTGTTCTTCAGCTTCAATTAGAACTGGGTTAATACCAATTGTAACATCTCCAACTTGTTGTGTGTTATGTCCATCTAATTCTGGATATAGATAGTTAGGAACGATTGCATTGTTATATGTATAAGAAATTTTATCTCCATCAACAAATGCACTAGCAGGTACGATTTCACCTGTTTGATAGTTAATTGTACCACCATCTGATAAAGCTCCTGCTCCATCATCTGTAACAACTGTTCCATTAGCTAATACTATTTTAACTGTTCCAGCATCAATTGGTGTAAATGGTGCTAGATAGTTAGCAGCAGCTGCTAAAGGTTGATTTGATACAACTTTGCTATCATATTCAGGATCTGTTTTACCCATTCCTGTTGCATCTAATGCAAGATCTCCAGCTTTTGTAGCTCCTTTATCTGTTCCATATCTGAATTCTAGAATTGGAAGTAATTGAGCTGCTGTTGACATAGGTTGTACTGATACTAATTCAGGTAATATTGTATTTTGGATTGCTAAACTAACAATGTTGAAAGCATCTCTTTTGAAGTTTCCAACGTTTGTTGTTTGTGTGTAAGCTTCATATAAGCTTCCTTTTTGAATATTTTCAAATAATTGTCCTGCATAATATTTTTCAAATGTGCTCATTGGTTTTGCACCAACAGCTTGTCTTGCAGATTCTAAAAGACCAATTCTTTTAGCATATTTTGTAGCAACTGGGTTGCTAGCTATTTCTCTGTTTAAAGATTCTTTAGTCATAACTTTAGCCATGATAATTTTCCTCCTTTTAAATTTGTAATTTATATTTAAATTACAGCTAATATTCTTATTTAATAATTTTTTGGTTTTTATACTGACCACCAGTTGTTTCTAATATCTTTAAAAACTATATATTCATTAATCTCATTAAATATCTTTTAAATGATTTTAATTCCTAATCTAATAATATTTTACGTTCACTTTTTTAAAAATTGAACTTTTTAATTTTCTAATATTATTTTACAGACATAATTTCAAAATTTATTATTTTCCTATTAAAGCATTATATAGATTTCTTTCATCTTCAGATAATTCCTCTCTATTACCGAAATTCTCTGTCAATGCTTTAACTGTTCCTATAGGATTAAATGCAAGTTTAGAAAATCTATCCTCTGCTTCTTCATATTTAGCATTATTTTCTTTTAAAGCTTTTATTTCAGCTTCTAATTCTTTTATTTTATTTGATTCTATTAATTTACTTTCAGTTAATTTTTTAGCTGATGCAGCTTTATCAGCTTCTAATGATTCTACTTTCTTTTTAAGTGTTTCATTTTCAGCAAGTATCTTACTTGAGTTTTCTATATTTTTAGATAATACTTTATTTGCTTCTAATAATCTTGTAAATTTTAATTCAGCTGCTTTAACTGATTCTTTTAATTGAGCTATTTCTTCATCATGTTCTTTTTGAAGTCTTTCTATTTTCTTCTCATTAACTTCTTTTAATTTATTTATAGTTTCTTCATGAGCCTCTACATCTACTGCATTAGCTTCATTTAATTGTTTAGCTTCTTCTAATTCTTTCTTCAAAGATTCTACTTCTTTAGTTTCAGTACATTTAGCTTCTTTTAATTTTGATTTTAACATTTCTTTTGAATCTTTATAGTAAGTATTTTCTTCAACAAGTTTAGAATTTTCTTCAGCTAATTTAGAATTAGCCTCCAATGATTCATCAAGTTGAGCTTTTGCTTCTTCATATTTTTCTGTTATTAATTTTAAAGCAATAGCTTTATTTGATTCTAATAATTTATTCTCTGTCTTAGAAGCATCTAGTTGAGCTAATTTATTTTCAACTTCTTTAACTAAATTTTCTTTATCAGAAACTGCAACACTTTCTAAAACTGTTTTAGCTTGTTGTAATTGATTTTCTGTTTCACATTCATTAATTTCTTTCTTTAATGATTCAGTTAAAGTATTAAGCTGTTTACTTTCAGCAAGAGCAACTCTAGCTTTAGTATTTGCAGGAGTAACTACAACATCAAATGTAATGAAATCATATGTATTTGGATCTATTATATTTTGACCATTTTCATATATTTCTTCTCCCATACCACGAGAGCTTACTCCTAATTTTGCTCCTGAATCTGCTAATGCTTTTACTATTCTACCTGTTGGAGTATCTAATATTTCAGCTTCTCCATATATTACTCCTTCTTCAGGTCTTTTCTCTAGTTTAACAATTGATATAGCTGCATTCTTAGCAAGTGTTTCACATCTATCACCTTCAGGGTGATCTAATTCACCAAATAATGTTTTTGTTTCCAAAGCTTCCATTACATCTTCAGATCCAAAAACTCTATTATCCCATAACTCCTCAGTATATAATCTATCAGCATTTCTAGTACCATGCTTATAATCTGCAAATATTCCTTTTAATTTTCCTAATATTCCTTTTGAACCTTGTTCATATACTGTATTAGAGTTTTGAGCTTCTATAATAGTAGCTTTTCCCATACTTAGTTCTCCTCTTTTCGTATACTAAATTTAGATAGATTTAGAGCATACTCTTATCTATCAATAATATTTTACAGAATAGTTTTTGAAATTTTTAAACGAGCATAAAAATAAGAGAGTATTACTACTCTCTTACTAATTTTTATATATTAAGTTTTATCAATTTTAGGTACTATCTTTTCATTTACATCTAATTCTAATACTCTTTTAGCTACTCTTTCTATTTCAGCATCATCAGCTACATTTGTAACATTTATTTTTTCTACTGGTCTTCCTTTATAATATATTGTATAAAAACCTTCATTTTCTTTAGCTGATGCCCAATGATAATCAGCATCGTCATATGGATGAATTGAACTTATACTAAATGTACTATTATGTTGAGGAGCTCTATAACTATTTATCATATGTGTTACTGAGAAGCTTTGACCATCTACTTTAAATGTTCCATGATCATATACAGTATCATCATAATCAAAACGTCTGTATCTACCATCTTCATCATTATGATAATCATAGTTTTTATCATGAACATCTTTTTTCCACTCTATACCTTCATTTAAATTATCGAAATCACTTTCTTTTATTTTCATGATATAAGTATTTGGTATTAATTCCTTTTTAGATTTAACTTCTTTAGCTCCTAATTTATCAGCTATATCAGTTACATACATTTCATGATTTTTAATTTTTAATCTTATATTTTTTAATTCATTAATAGTTAATGGTTTATCTAAATTATAATATTTTATATATGTTTCATTTGATACATATATTACCATTGCACTATTAACCAAATTCTCTCCATCTGTAACAGCAATTTCTTCTTCTACCTCTTCTGTTATAACTCCTCTTTCTTTTATTTCTTCTCTTATTGTAGCATCATCATTAGCTACATAAACAGCATCAAGAGCTATTTCTCTTAATAATTCAAGGGGCATTCTGTAATAATTATTAGCTATATAATCATATGGTTTAGCTATAAAATTATTTAATTCTATTTTCCATTCTTTCTTTTCATCATCTGATAATCTACTTTTTAATTCTTTTATAATTAAACTATCGTTATCAGCAACATATATAGCATTTAAAGCTATTTCTTTTAAAGTAGTTCTATCTGATGTTTGATAACATTCATCATATAATCCTTCTTTTTTAATAGTTTTTGATTCATCTAATGATTCTTCATTAAAAGCTTCTTCATAATTATCAATAAAATCATCTAAAATATTTTGCATATCTCTTTTTACAGATTTAACATATGTTACAGGACCTCTTGCTTCTGCATCTCCATTATCCATTACTCTTTGAAATCCTGAATATATATCTTCTCCTGCATAATTTATATCTTTTATATCTTCAGTAGCTTCTAATATTTCATTAGCTATATCTTCTAAATCATCGGCTTCAACTACATTTTCTACTTTTTCTTTCCATTCTTTAGCTTGATTAATTCTTTTTTCTATATCATTTTCTCTAGCTTCACAATATAATCCTTTTTCTATAGAATCTTTTTTAGCAGCTTCTATATCAGCATCAGTTGCTTCAGTTAATCCTGATTGTACTCCTTCATATCCTAATCCATAAGATCCTATTTTATTTCCATTAATATCTAATATAGAACTATCTAACATTCCTGATTTAACTTTATCAGCTACTTTATATAATATATCAGATATTGAATTTTCTAAGTCATAACCAATTCCAAAAGTATCTTCATTAGAACAATCAAATTTTAATTCAAATATACAAGCTCCTTCTTCTATAGCTTCTTGCTTTTTACTCATCATTTCTTTTAGAGTGCTTTTTATAATTGATGATTCTGTAACTTTACCTTTTTCATTTAAATCTTTGCAAGCTGCATTCATTATATATTTAGAACCTTTTTGAACAAATTTCTTCTCTTTAGTATCATATACTCCAAATTTTGCTCCAGGTCCTTCAAATTCTCTTACTTGATATCTATCAGATGTATCTTTACTTTCTTTTAAAACAAAACTATCTCCTAATTTCTTACCACCTTTATCTATCCAATATGCTTCAAAACTTCCATCATCATTTCTAATTACTTTATAATATGAATGACCCATGTCTGTAGTTACATCTAATATCATATCTTCTATTGCTTCATAATTTTTTGTAACATCACCTAATACTTTATTATTTTTGATTAATATATCTAACTCATCCTCATCTATATAATCAGTAACTTTAGACTCTTTTTTAACTTCTTTAGCTTCTTCTATTTTTTCAGCTTTATCATCTTCATCTGGAATGTAATCTTCTGAAGCCATAAATAATTCTTTAGCTGTATCTTCCCATAATTTTTCATCTTCTATTGTTCCATAATCTTCTAAACATTTATCATCAATTTGTCCTTTATACAATACTTTAAATTCTTCAAAAGTATTTTTATCATCTTTTTCTATTTTAGTATCTACTGGTTCAGTACTAACTTCTAGAACTTCTTTTTCATCAGGTAATTCTACAACTTTACCTTCAGCTTTCTTTTTAAGTTCTTTTTGTTCTTTAAATGATTTAAACATTTTTATTATCTCCTTCCTTATTATCTAACTTATTCATATACTGAATATTATCAATATATTCATCAATACTAATAAAATGATCATTATCATCAAGTTCTAATAAACTATAAATATTTTTAAAGCCTTCCTCAAAGTGATATTTATTTGATATATTTTCTTCTATCCATTTTATTTGATCTTCATCTAAATAATTATCTATTAAATTTAATCCCTTAATATCATTATAACATAATCTTTTCTTTGTATTTTCAGTTGAAGGAAATTGTTTTGATTCATTTAATTGAACTTCTTCCCAATTATCTGCTCCATTATTTCCAAATTTAGATTCTCTTTCAATGAAATCAAATACATCTTCATAACTTGAAAATTTTCTAGCTTTTTCTATATCCTTTACCCAGTAATAATCATTATTTGATTTCTCAGATAAATATCTATTTGTTTTATTATTTTTAATAACCCAAGTTTCTTGGTTTGATTCATTAATTAAATTATCTACTTTATCCATTAATTCATCCTTTAAATTTTGAATTCTATCTACTTGAGCAATTCCTGTTTTTAAATCTTGTTCTGTTTGTTCTAAATCTATATTATTATAATTCATTTCTTCACTTTCCTCAAGCCAAGCCCCTTGTTGAACTAATGATTCACAAAGAGTATTTACTTTTTGTTTAGAAAAATCAAATGATTCTTTTAATCCATTATTTATGTAATATTCAACTTTACCTTCATCAGTTAGTTTAAGAATTTCGGTCATATCAGAAACAAATGTTAACTTACCTTCGTTAACAAGTTTTCTATCATAACTTTCAGTATCTTTAATTATATGCAATTTAATATCACCTCTTTCTATATTATTATCTTTAAAATAATCTATATTTTTATTAAGTGATAAAATCATTTCTATAATATCATCTTTTAAATCTTTAGATGTAAAATCTTCTTTCTTATCTGTTTCAGTTATACCAAATCTAAAGAATAAAAATCCTTTTTCCATGTTTACATCAACATATACTCTACCTAAACCTGGTTGTGGAAAATAGATTTGAAGAAAGTCTTCATTATCTATAAGACTTTCTATTCCTTTTAAATCATGAAATTTATTATCAATATGCACTGTTGCATTTAATATATAATCATATTTAACTTTCTTACTATAATCTGAAAAAGATGACATTTTTTATTCTCCTTTAAAATATATTTGTGGTTTAGTTATTGATGTTATAGAATTATTAGATAAAGTTATTGTTTTAGTAGTAGTAGTTAATCCTTCTTCTAAAGATAAATCTTTAGATCTTAATTCATAATATTTATCTTTAAGAATTTTTAACATATCCATAGATCTTAATTCTTTAAATACTAAATTACCTATTGAAGCTTCTCCATCTTCAGCTAATCCTAATTTTCTCATCATATATATTTCATTAATTAATTCTAAAATTTTATCAGGATCTGTTCCATTTAAAACATCTTCACACTTATCTATATATTCTTCTAAAGATGCAGATATATCAGGTATTTCATATGTAATAGGTTTTGGAAATGATACCCATTCATTTTTTAATATAGAATATCTTCCATTTGTAGCATTTCCATCTTTAACATCTTCAATATATAATTCCACAGGAATACCATTTATATTTAAATCATAATTATCATTGAAAGATCCTTTTCTAGCATTATATAAAGTCCTTAATATTTCAGGATCAACATAATTAACTTCTGAATTAACTATAATATGTAAATCAATATCAGAAGTTTCATTATAATTATATGAAGCATTAGATCCTACTATTTCTATATCAACTATATTTAAAGGTATTTCTATAAATTTTAAAAATTCTTGAGATATATCATATAACTTCTTATATACATCAGTTTTTATTGTATTATCACTATTCCATAAATCTGGATTTAATTTATCATGAACTTCAACTGCTTCTAATAATAACATATATTACGCTTCCTTTCTTTGAGATTTTTTTCCAGTACTTCTTTTTCTTGTTTTAGGTCTTTCTCTAACCATTTCAGACTTAATCTCTTCAACAGGTTCTTCAATTATCTCTTCTTGAGGTTCTTGTATATTTATATCTGATAAATCAGAATATTCTTCAACCTGAATAAGTCCCATACCTCTTAATCTAATTATTTTTCTGTTAAGAGAAAAAGATACTTCAGAATTAAGCCAAGTATGACTATCTCCAGGATTTATAGTTATATGATCTAAACTAATAGCTTGAGCCCCTATATTAATCACTCTGGTCATAATCTTACTCCTTTTCTTTCATTTATAATATTTTACCTATTTTTTATATATAAAAATTAAATAGGGTTTTAAAATTTAATAACGTTATTTAACTAAATCTTTATTATTAATTGTCAAGTCGCTATTTTCATAACTAAAAGATACATTAGTATTTATCTTAACAGTATCTTGCCAATTAGCTCTCCATAAATAAGCATCATCTGTATAAAATGTCAAATCTTGTCTAAAATAAGTTCCATTATTAACATGATTAGCTATATCAGAATTATCCTCTATTCCAGAGTTAAAGTAGATATTAAATTTATGAGCTATATTTAATCCATGACCTACATAAACCATTAAAGATGGTCTTAGATGATAATACCATAATATTTCTCTTACAAGAGCATCATTAGTTATTCTATCAACACTCCACACACTTAATCTATAGTTAATTGTTATAGGAATTACTTGAGCTCTAACCTGAGTTGGTTTATCATCAGGTCCTAATCTTGTATATACTTTATCACCTATAAAGGTTTGAAACCCTTGTCTATCCATATTTAACTGCCAATCCAATCTTTGTAAGGATATAAAAGGCATAACTACATTATCTTCTTCTAAAGATCCTAATATATTAAACATTAATTCTGGTGCACCTATTTGTACATTTTCGTTTACCCTACTCTTAGGATCTGAATTTTTAAATCTAGCTCTAAAATCTTCTACAATAGATCTATCATAAGCATATACAGAAACATCTTGTTCATTTATTCTTTGTTCTACTTTTCTTTTACTAGAAATTTCTTCTGACATAAATACTCTCCTAATCTGTTAATAATTTTGAATCAGTTATCCCGATTCCATACTTTGTCAATATAAAAGTTTTCCATAAATTATTTATTTTATGGTAATTATATTCATTATTTAATTTATTAAACATACCTGTAGCATTGAATTTAATATCACCATATTCTAAAAATCTGATAATTCTATCAAAAGAAGTAGTAGTATTTGGTAATATTACATTAGAGTTAGTGGTAAGTACCCATAAACCATAATTTTGTTCTTCATATGAAAATGAATCATATATACACTCCATTATAGTTTGAGTATCTGTTATATCAGTTTTTTTATTCCACCTTATCCAAGGAACTTCCATAAGATATTTTAATCTAAGAGTTATTTTTCGTCTATTTATTTTTGTATTTAATTTCATATACATGTTATCTATTAACCACTCTAAGAAATCTGGAATAAGTCCTAACTCTTCTTCAGTGCAATTAGTAAATTGAATTTGTTTAATTAACATAAGCAACTATCCACTATAAGGACTTTTTCGATCATCAATAAAAGAATATTTCTCCTCCCATTCTTTATGTCTTTCAGGAGTATTATCTATTTCCTCATTACCAGTAATATAAGACATATTTGGCTGATCTTTAGAAGTTCTTCTTGCTTTATCTTGAGAAACTTTTTCATGATTAACAAGAGTATATTGATTCTTTTGAGGATATTGATCGAAAACAGGCACTGCCACACAAGTGAATGCATCAGGATATTCAAGATCACTTTGTATTTTAGTAATCTTATAAACTCTAGGTCTTGATACACCATCTGTACTCTCTATAGTGATTCTAGTGTTAACTGTTAATTTAGGAGTATTGTAAGGCATGTTAACTATTACAGGAGACTCAGTTAATTCACTGGTCCATCCTATTCTATTCAAAGTATCTACAGAAGGATTTTCATCAAATAAGACATCAATTCTTATAGGTAGAGAAAGCTTACTATTATCTTCGCTATGAATTGTCATATTTTTCTCTGTTATATATTGATAGCCAACAGAAATGCCTATTAATTTGCACATTTCACTAAAATATCTTCTATAGATTCTTGAATCTTGTCTGTTTAAAAGTCCGCATGTGAGCTCCTTTCTATAATTAATACTTTCTACCTACTCTTTCTATAATATTTTACATAAAAATAAAGACTAGTTATTTATTATAACTAGTCTTCTTTTCATAGCAAAAATATAACAATAACTTCTCGCAAAAGATGTTTGTTATCATTATTATATAACAACTAAATTGATAAATCAATATTTTATTCAATATCTATAAGAATTTGTACCTTATCATAATTCTCATATAATTTAATTACTTTCCCAACAGATCTAATACCAAATTGTCTTTCATCTAATTTATCATATCTTATAGCTTCAGCTTTACCAGGTACTTCTGATACTTTTACCTTATCTCCTAAGCACATAATACCACCTTTAGAATTTACATCATATATGCCTTTATTTGCGACATAAATAAGGTTATTTTCAATTTTATAACAAATACCGTATAATTTGTTGATCCTGCTTTTTACCTTTGTTAAAAGCGCGTTTAACTTTATTTGTATTAGGATCTAAAGATATTATATCTCCAACCTTAATAGGTTCTGTTGGATTATCTTGTTTATAAAATTCTTCACATTTACATTCTAACATAATTTATCCATCCTACTCTGTTCTATTAATCTTCTACCTTCTAATACTCTTTCTTTAAATTCATTTCTTCGAGTATCATATAATCTGGCTAAAAAGATATTAATGTCACTATTAGAAATAGGAGTTGTCTTAAAATTTACATTTTCTCCATCTGGCCATATATATGTACCTGTTTCTAACATTCTTGCATATGACATTATCCTTCATTCTCTCCTTCTTCTTCTTTTCTTAATTCTTCTTCTGTTGTTAATAGTCCTTCACCTAATCTAAAAGAATTATCTATAAATATTCCATATATATTTTCTTTTTGATATATAGGACATTGTGTATATTCACTATCTCCAATATATTTATATCCTTCTTCTGTTAATATATCTTCATCTATATTTGTTATAATATATTCTTGGTTAAATTTTGTATCTAAAATAGCTTTACCATCGGCTTTAGTAGCTAAACTATTAGCTTCAGTTTCTAAATTTAATTTTGTAATCATAGTTAGTCTCTCCTTTATATTTATAATTTTGATTCTAATAATATTTTACATAAAAATAGACCTGATATATTAATCAGATCTATTTAAATTTATTTTAATTGTTCTGCTATATTTTGAACACTTTTTTCTAATTCTTCATATGTAGATTGATCAACTTCTTTAGAAAACATTAATTCTACGAATTGATCTAAAGTCATTTTAAATATAATACCTTGTAAATGATTTCCTTTTGAATTCATTGAATTGGTATACATATTTTTATATTCATCTTTAGAAATATAATCCTGTATTTGTTTATAGTAATCATAATAGAACTTTCTAGATAATTCTTCAATAGCAGCTAAAGTTTCTTTTGGAACTTCTTTTGCAAGAGCTACATTGTAATATATGAAACAAGAAAAAGCAGTTTCAAGTGCAGGTAAAGCTATTTGTTTCATTGAAACTCCTTCACGTTGAGCTACATCATAAGCGTGATGTAAGTTGAAAATATAGCCAGGAGTACATATACCATATTCATATTCATCTTTACCTCTTCTTGTTATAGATGCTTCATTATAGTGCCATTCATATGTAGGAATATTTAATATTTTTCCACCTTCTTCTCCCATATCATGTTGAGCAATTAAATTACACATATTATTAAATCCAACATCTTCATTTGCTCTTGTAGATGTAAATCTTATATTATGTTGTTGTAAGAAAGTTCTTCTATACATATGACCAAATACCCAAACAAGATTTGCATTCATAGGAGCTTGTTGTCCTATTTCCTTTCCTATTTGAATAAAAGGACTTATTATAAATTTAGCATTTGTATCAAGTAAAGGCTTTTGTAACATTCCAAGTGAACATGCCTCATAAAAAGTATCATCAGCATCTATAAATGTTATAAAATCTTCTTTGGTATTATCTATACCATATTGTCTTGCATATCCAGGTCCTCTATTAACTTCATACCCTATTTCTTGAATATCAATTAATGGTTTAAAGATTTCTACTATTTCTTTATAATCTTTTCCTCCATCATTTACTATTGTTACTTTAAGGTCTTTTCTATTTAATTGCATTGCAATAGAGCTTAAAGTTCTAATTATTGTATCTTGACTATTGTAAGCCGGTATGATTACATCAATCATATTTTTCTACCTCCTATTTATTATAACAACTAAACTGTCCAACCAGCAGCTTTTAATTCATTATATCCATCTAGATGTTCACATCTCTGTTTATATGTTTTTCCACTATTATCTGTACGAGTATTATAAGTGTAATATCCAAATATTGCTTCAAATACTTTATATGTACATGAACTAGCATTAACACACATTTTCATGATATTTGATAAAGAATCATCAGTTAAATTATAAGAACCATTAAACATATTTTGAATATTTGTAGCAGATGCAATATTATATATAGGTATATTTGCAACAGAAGAATTTGCAAATAATCTATGTAAATTTACACAATTGCTAAAATCTAAATCAGGTCCATCTATCATACTATAACAATAAGTAAACATATTTTGACAATTTTTAGCATTAATCATATTCAAATTAGATATAGTAGTTAAATTATTACAGCCATAAAACAAATTAGCTATATTATCTGCACTGTAAAGATTTAATTCAGAAACCTCTATCAAATTTTCACAGCTACTAAGAAGTCCTTGAGCATTAATTATATGAGTAAAATCTATATTATAATTATATATAGTTAAACTATTACAACGTGAAAAGAAGCTTGAAGCTTCTGTAGCATTAATCATTGATATATTTGCTATATTACTTAATTGAGAGCAACTTGCAAATAATCCACTTACATCTATAGCATTATTCATACTAAGATTATTTACACTGACGATAGAACTTTGACAAAAAGCATAATGCATACACGAGTAATTTCGCTAACAGAAGTAGAATCTTTCTCACTAATATCTATAATAAACCCTGGTAACATATATGGTAGATTAGATCTATTTATTATAGAATCTAAAGAAATTGATTCTGATGAAGATCCTTCTCCTAAATTACCTGTAACTCCATATATAGTAACTCCAGATTTTATATTACCTGGAGTTATATAAGCTATTTTTTGTCTTCTTATTTCTCTTAAATTATCTACTAATTTTGACATTTATCTAACCACCTCTTTTCTAACTTTCATTAGTTCCTAATATATCGTCAGATAAATCAGTTGCTTCATCATATTCTGATGCTGATAAAGTATCTTCTTCTTTTATTAGTTTTTTCATAGTCGTCTCTTTTAAATAAAATGCAGTAGTTCCATTTATTACAACTTTAACTACTTCTCCTTCTGCTATATTATCTATATCATTATTCATATCTGTTTCTGAAGCATATTCTTTTATTCCTTGTCCTCCATAGGTTCCTGTTATTCCTAATATTGTTTCTCCAGCCTTTATTTTATTTGCTTTTAAACCAATTCCAAAAGCTACAACAGAAGCTCCTACTCTACAGTTACTTCCAGCATTTTTCCAAAAGCCATCACTAACACTGACCCTATCAATATCTAAATAGCCATTTTCTGAATGAGGTATAGTAGCTATTGATTTATTACTATATGAAACACTACTTGTATCAGTAGCTTGTAAAGCATTAGCGTAGGTTAAAACATCATTATGAGATGAAGCACGTCCTGTTATTTTTTGACCTTTAACATATGCTATTTTTCCACCCACTATTTCATCCTCAGTAGCTGTTGCATCTGATGTATAGTTTCCTGTAACTTCTAAAATTTTTGCTCCCATTCTAATATTTGAAGGTATTATATCACTATCTATACTAGATGTTACAGGTGCAATTATTCCACCTGATGTATAACCAGCTGGTATTGTTTGCTGTGATGTTGATGGGGTATAATTTAATTGACCATTGTCAGCTATTGTACCTGTTATTTTACCAAATTGAGTAAAAGCTACTTTACCAATTTTTAAATCATCAACATTAGCAGAAGCTTGTTGTAAAAAGCCTCCGTGTAGTTGTCTTTGCGATTCATAGATATTATCAAAACTATCTTCCTCTTCAAGTATTATATTTAATAAGGTTTCATCAAAATCAATATAATCATAAATCTGATCTATATCAGATATATTATTAGTTAAAAAATCTTGAACTGTACATTTAATGATCCAACTAAGATTACAATGATTAATAATTGGAGCAGTTGTTGTAGCAAGAGTATTGTTTTCTATTATATACCAACCATTAAATTGTAATAATTGATCTTCTGTAATACCAAAATTATTTAAGAAATTTGCTACAAATAAATCATATAATCCTAAAGATCTAGCAACTTGAATATATACTTGAGTATACATATTATTAAAATAATATTTAGTAGCAGGTAAATTACTACTATTTGTAGAATAAGCATGAAAAGATAATCTCATTAAATTAGGTGATGTATCTACTATATTTAAATCTCCGTAAAATGGATTTACAGAATCAGTATCTAAATAATTAAAATGAAATCTATAACAATTTAAATTAGCAAATTCTCCAGTTTGAGCTCCTTGTACATAATAATTAATAAGATCTGCTTGATCATCTAATATTTCAATACTTTTATATACTTTAACACCCATAGGTTTTATAGGCTTTGTAGATATATTATCTATTTTATCTACATAGTCTCTAAAAGGAGTATTATCTTCTATATCTTGTCCTTTATTTATAATAGCTTCTTTGATAAGCCCTTTTGTCTCTTCTAGATAATTTAAATCACTTTTAATTGACATTTATAATTATCTCCTTTCATTGTATAATTTCTAATAATATTTTACATAAAAATAGCTTGAGATTTTTTATGGTTTCTCAAGCTATTTTATTATTATCTTTTAGTTTATAGTCCATCCTTTTGCAATTAGTCCAGCATAATTATTTAATGATTCATATCTAATATCTGATATATTACAATCATTAAACACCATAGATAATTTTTTACTTCCTCTATAATTAGGAATGTTATTTAATAATCCTAATGTATTATCTATAAGATTATCAGATAAATTAGGACAATTTCTAAATAAATAATTAGCACTAGTTATATAGTCAAATCCATTATTAAATATTATATTATAATTAATATCTACAAGATTTGGACAGTTATTAGCTATCAGAAAATAAGAAATATTTGTTGATATATCTATATTTAAATTAAAAGAAGTTAAGTTCTGACAATTGTTTACTGTATAAATGATAGGACTGTATCCAAAAGAAGTAGAATTAGCAATAGTAGAATTATTTATTTTTCCATATATCATATTTACATTTATATTAGTTACATTAGAACAATTATTTATTATTGTTGACTCAGTAGGATACCATATTTTATGATAATCATTATATATAGCAAAATTATAATCAACACTCATCAAATTAGGACAACTTGAAATCAAATTATAGAATCCTAATCCATTACTATTAGGATTTTGTTTAATACTATTTAAATTAATATCAAAAGTAACATCTTTTACATTATTACAATTATTTACTAAATTATGTATATGTGTAGAATAATATGTATTATATAAATTAGTATAATTTATAATATAATGAACACTGTTGAATCCAGATCCACTGATATAACCTGATGCATTAGTAGGATAAGTATTAACACTTGCAGTTATATTTACAGTTAAATTATTAGTTATATTTGTACATCCTAAAAATGTTTGAGCCATGCTTGAAAAATTATTTATATATAAAATTATTTCCTTATCATATTTCAAATTTGTACATCCTGAGAAAGCACCTTGAGCAAAAAGATTAGGGGTAGAAGCAACCATATCTACAAACTCATCTAAATTTTCAAGTTTACTACAGTTTCTAAATACATAAGTAAAAGTATTACTAGCAATCTTCATATTTGTAGGCATCTTAATAGAAGTTAGATTAGTACAATTATTAAAAGTATTTGCAAAATAAAAAATTGAGTTATCACAGTCAAAATTCATAGTTGTTAAATTACTGCAATTAGAAAAAGTACTAATAAAATTATAAGCATTTGAATGATTACTTACTATCCAATTGTCATATAAGTTTATATTAGAAGATATTAAATTGCTACAATTACTGAAAGTATATTTAAAATCTCTACACCATCTAAAATTAGGCATATAAATATCGCCTTCTTTTAGATTAAAACAATTATAAAAAAGATAATCAAATCCATGAAGAGGTGCTGAATATGAATTAGCTAATACATGTTCAAAATTTTCAATATGAGGAGCCCTATCTATATTAGTTTCATAAAACATATAAGGCCTAAGCTGAAGAATAGACAAGTTATTAAATATATTTTCTATTAAGGAAGCACTATGAAGATTGCTAAACTGAAACATACCAAAAGGATTATTTAAGCCAAACCCTTGTAAGTTTAAAGATTCAAAATTTAATTTCTTACATCTATCAAACATATATGAGGTTGTTGTATTACTTCCAGAAGAAATAAATTTTATATTACTAATATCTTGAAGCTGAGAACAATTATTAAACATACTATCACAGACATTAGATCTGATATTTATAACAGTATTTATATTTACTAAATTAGAACAGTTAAGAAACATACTAGATGCATGATTAATAATTTTAGGCATTCTAACAGTTTCATCAAGATCTGTCAAAGAATTACAATTAGCGAACATATAACCAGCAGGAATATTACTAACTTCGCTATTATATATATTTATAAATTTTAAAGTAGATAATTTATAATCATTATTGAATAGACTGTTTAAAGTAGTGGCATTTGTTAAATCTAAATTTGATACACTGACAAGACCTCCTAATCCACTAAAGAACCCGTACATATTTGTACCATTTGTTGTATCTAATCCAGATATTTCAGAAATACTTTTAGTAAGAGATATAGCATTATTACTTGGTACTACAGGATCCATTTTGATACCTTCAAATTCTGTTGAAGCATCATAGGTACCAGTTATATCAAATACTTTAACATCTTTTTTAATATCTGTAGGACTTATTCCTAAAGCATTAGTTATTGTATTATAAGGAATAGTTATATTAGCACCATTTCTTATAATTCCTGGAGAAAATGTTCTCCATTGGCCATTAATAAATCTTCTATCTATAAACTGCGCGTTTAGATTTGAATTAATTGTATCCATACTTATATTATGTATAGGCATTGAATTAACTTCATTATATTCTTTTAAGACACCAAATGTTTTAATACCATTAACATAAGCTGATTTTCCCTCAGCTATATCTAAAATTTGAGCATTAGCATCAGATGTGTAATTACCAACAGTTCCAAATATATTTACTCCAGCTCTTATATTTTGAGCTGTTATTTTTTGTATTCTTTCTTGATTTATATTATATAATTTATTATATAATGATGAGTTACTCATTGATTCACCTCCATTTTATATAGCACTAGGCCATATTGAATTTGCTAAAGCTTCACAAGCATCATATTCTTCTTGAGATATAGCACTATCTCCAACATAAGTTCCTAATATACCAAATAGGGTTGTTCCATTTGCTATCATATTAGAAGTTAAGCTTGCAGCATTTGCAATTTCACTGTCTGATGCTGTCATTATTATTCTTCCATTTTTAATTACATAACCAGTAGTATCAAATAAACCAGAATAATAACTTAAACCATTGTTATTATAAATTATATCATCTTTAGTTAATATAGTATTTCCATCATATACAGGTATTGTTCCAGTTAATTTTGTATTTCGCGCATATGCAGTTTTTCCAGATATTATATCTGATGCATATGCTGTAGCATCTTCTGTTATAGCACTACCTGAATGTGTTCCTTCTATACCTAATATAGTTTCTCCTTCAGCTATTTTATCTGCAGTTAATCCAATAGCAGTTGCTGTAGCTGTCTTGCTAACATTATATTTATAATTAACGTTAGATGATATTAAGGTAGGATTCACAGAACTTTTTGCTATAGTAACATAATTACTTGTTTCTGTTATAGAATCCGCACTATATCCAGTTCCTTCGGTTGTTACTCTTGTTGTATTAGCTGGTATTGGTTCTACAGATCCTGCTATTCCTAATACAGTTACACCTTGTTTTATTTTGTCAGCAGTTAATCCAATTGCTGAAGCAGTATCAGCTAGTGATGTTTTAATACTAATATCTGTATTAGTGTCGGCATACATCTTATTATTAAAACGAGTTTTAACAAGTAATCCATCATTTTGTAAAGTAGTAGAAGTACTTGATTGAATAGTTCCTAAATATGGAGTTAAAGTACCTGTTATTTTCACATCATTAACATAAGCTGTTTTACCTTCTATTAAATCTACAGCTGTAGCATTTGCATCTGATGTATCTAATTCACGCAAAGTACCTGTTAATCCAAATAATGTTACTCCTTCTTTTATATCAGCCGCATTTAAATGTAAAGCACTTATTACAATATTATTATCTAATAATAATCTACTATTTTGTTTCATTAAAATAGGATATCCCATTGTATTTTCTACAAGAGTATTATCATTATTGACATATATACTTGTTACTTCTCTATTATTATAAGGTTCTATTGTTTGTAAAGTACCAGTTACTTTAGATCCATTAATATATGCTGTCTTACCAGTTTCTATATTTATAGCTGCAGCTGTAGCATCTTGAGTATCTATAACTCCTTTTAATATTCCTAAATAAGTAAATGTTATTGTATATTTTGTATTTATTAATGAATTTTCTTCTACAGATATAACACTATTCATAGTTAGATTATTTGTATTATTAACATCATTATAATTACCAAGGATAATATCTCCTTGTATTAAATCCATTGTTATATATGCTTTATCAATAGCTAAAGTAGATGTTTGACCTATCATAGCATCTGATAAAGAATGTTGAAATTTAGGTATATAATAAGCATGACCACCAGTAGAAATATTATATATTTTATCTACATAAGATCTAAAAGTGTCTACTGTTGTAATTTCTTGTCCTTTATCTCTTATAGCTTCTTTAATTAATCTTTTAGTTTCTTCAAGATAATCTAAGTCTTCTTTAAGTGACATCCTCTATTACTCCTTTCTTTGAGTATTTTTCTATTAATATTTTACATAAAAATAAGAGGTAGATTTTATAACTACCTCTTATATTCTTATATATTATAATAATCAATTATACTAGTGTATTTACTTTTGTTATCATCTTATTTTTCATTCTTAATTGATCATGTAATTTAAGGTTCTTCACTTATATTTCTCCTTCATATATACCAGTTATTCCTAGAATTGTTTCTCCTTTTTTAATTTTATCTGCTGTTAAGCCTATTGCTTGAGCTAAGTCTTCATATGTTGTAGCTATACCTAATGAATTAGATCTAAGAATAAAATCATTAGTTCTTTTTAAATATAATTTTGAACCAGCTAATGTAATATCTCCTGTAGTAGATGAAGTTGAACTACTTACATCAATTAATGTACCTACATATCTATCAATTCCTTTATAGAATACTTTTCCATAGGCTACATCTGTTATGTCAGCAGTAGCATCTGTAACATTAAAGAAATAAAGGTTCCATTTATTGGTTTCATATCTAAAAAGACCTGATACTTTTAATTCTTCTTTCTGAGAATACTGACATATGGTAGTTGGAGGTTTTGCTGTAGCTTGTTGTAAGGTCTCTATAATAGGTAATTCTGTTGGTATTGAAACAGTTTCACTTGGGGTAAATGATGTACCATTTTTAGTTATATAAATAGGAAAATTTACTGTTTGAGTATCATATTTATTTCCTGAATATGCAATATTATAAACATCTCCTAAATAATTAGTAAATTTAATATTCCAAAAATGATAATATCTTCGTATAGTACTTGAATAATTACTTGTTACTATTATAGTTCCAGATTCTCCTTCTCTACCTCCTGTTAAAGTATATTCTGTTCTATCTTGAGTTTTATTCTGAGCAGTTCCAACAGAAATTGATGTAGGAAAGTCAGCAAATTTAACAGTTTCATTTTTCATTACTAAAGCTAAATCTCCATCAGAACCAACCACTTCTTGAAGATCTTCTTCAGATTCATATACTGGTACTCCTTCTTTTACATTTCCTGTTACACCTAAAATATTAACTCCTGATCTTATATTATTTGATATTATGTTAGGATCAATATTAGCATTTACAGCTGTAATATTAACTACATTAAAACCATTATAAGGACTATTTGGGGTTATAGATTGAGTGTTAATAGATGGTATAACATCTAAATTAGTTAAATTAGCAGCTATTACATTACCTTTAATACCTAAAATATTAGCTCCAGCTATTAATAAATTAGAAGTTAAACCTACAGCCTTAGCTGCTGCACCAAAAGGTATGCCGAGTTTCATTTTTCTATTTCCTTCAAACATCCAACTATCAGGCATCTCTTCAGCAGCTATCTGATTAGTACCAACTAAATAATTAGTAGACCCTCTTTTATAAGTATAAGCTTTAGTGCCTTGAGCAAATTCATAATTGTAATCAGCAGGATTATTAGGATTTTTAGAATATGAAAGTGAAGGTAAATTACCTACAATTAATTGACCATTTACATATGCTGTAACTCCATTTTTTATATTAATAGCTGTTGCATTAGCATCTGATGTAAATGTACCTGTTATATCTAAAACATTAGTACCTGCTCTAACTTTATCTGGAGTTAAATTAATTACATTAGCTATATCTGATTCAGCAACTACATCAGTTATACTACATGTTTCATCCATAATAACAGGACTATAAATGTGTCTAGGAACTTCTATAAAATGTTGTCCTTGCATAGTAGTTTCAGATATATCATATATTTGTTCACCATCAGATATTCCTCTAGCATCAGATACAGTACCTACAATTCTTTCTCCATTAACATAAGCTACTCTATAATCAGGAATATCATTCGCATTTACTGGCATATATGTTCCTTTTTCTACATATGTATTTACTACATTGGTATCACCAGTTACACCTAAAATGGTTACACCTGATCTTATATTATTTGATGTTATATTAGGATCAATATCTGATGTAACCGCAGCTATATTAACTACATTAAAACCATTATAAGGACTATTTGGAGATATAGATTGAGTGTTAATAGAAGGTGTAACATCTAAATTAGTTAAATTAGCTGCTATTACATTACCTTCAATTCCTAAAATATTTTCTCCAAATTTTATTTTATCTGAAGTTAAATTTACTACATTAGCAATATCAGTTTGAGGTACATCCATAATTATCTTTGCATTATTTCTTAATACATACTGACCACTAAGATTGTTAGTAGTTATTTCAATATTAGAACCAAGGTTTGCAACATTTTCTATAGATGAAAGCATAAACATACTACCATCTATTATAAAATAATGTGTACCAATTATTTTTTGACCATTTACATAAGCAGTTTTATTACTTCCTATAATATCAATTGATGTAGCATTAGCATCTGATGTATAATTACCAGTAACGCCTAATATGTTTGTTCCTACTTTTATTTTATCAGCTGTTAAATTTACTTTATTAGCAATAATATTTTGATTTATAGATCCTTCTACATATATTTGAGAATTTTGTCTAAGTAACATATTCTGATTTGTAGTTACAGGAGATTCTATATTTATTTTTCCTTGAGAATATGTTATATTAGGATCTGTTATAGTTGTTTGTAAAGTATCTAAACCATCATCAGTTGTTACTACAGAACCATATATTTTTTCATTATTTACATAAGCTGATTTATTTAAAGCTATATCTGAGGAAGTAGCAGTAGCATCAGATTCATCAGCTTGAGGATCTAAAGTACCGGTTACTCCTAATATCTTAGTATTTTTTCTTATATTTCCAGGTAATAGGTTAGTATCTTTATCATCTTTGATATCATACATATTAACCATCAATTTTTTATCGCTATCACCTTTACTCATTGATTCCTAATACCTCCTCTAAATTATTATTTATTTGATTTACCTCACTAGATGGAATTTCTCCTTCATATGTTCCAGTTATTCCCATAATAGTAACTCCTTTTTTAAGTACATCTGGAGTTAAACCAAATATTCTAGCTAAATTAGTTTGCTGTATATTTATTTGATTATCAGCACTACTTAAAATAGCTTTAGTTTGATCAAATGATTGATTTATTGTTAAATACTCATAACTTAATAATTCACATTGATTAAATACTATATTATTATTTGTATAAATATCCTTAGTACAATAATAAGAATCATTTCCAAAATATATTCCTGAATATTGATCTTCTGTTATAGATGGAGTTCCATTCAAGAATAAATCTGTATAAACAGTTAAATGAGGAGAACTTAAAATCATAGTATTATTTGATAGTGTAAATGTTAAATCTTCTGTATTATTCCATGTAAATATTATTGCTTGAGATTCATTATTATTAGGTCTCATATAAATAAGAAAATCTTTACCTTGTAAATCTATACCATCTAAATATTCTTTATGAAAAATTCTATTATCTGTCATAGTATAATCTTTTATTAAAGAAGATACAGAACTATTTGTTTGAGTTATTTCAATATTATCAAAAGAAAAGGTAGTATCTATCTTAGGAATTCTACCTGTTAATTTTCTATCATTTACATATGCTGTGTGAGGAGCAATAATATCATATTCAGTAGCATCAGCATCAGATGTATCAATACCTATTTGTAAATCATTAATTATCTGAGCATAAGCTCTAAAAGGAATATGAGCTGGTATATCTTGACCTTTTTCTCTTAAAGCAGTTCTTATTTGCTGTTTAGTATTATCAAGATAATCTAATTTATTCATTATTGTAGAATTAGTATCATTTTCAGCCATATTATTTCATTCTCCTTTACATTATTTAATCTATTAATATTTTACGCAAAAATAAAGACTTAGATATTATAAATTCTAAGTCTTTTATATTATATTTATAATTATTTTATTTTTATCCAGTCTGTTCCATTACCATAATAGGTTTCTATATCTTTAATAAGTTTATTTTGAGTAGCATCGTATAAGATTACATCATTAAATCTATTATAGATTACACCATTTAATACTTTTTCATCTCTATATATTTCTGTTTTATAGGCTCCCTCAATTAAACCATCTCTTGTATTTATTATTAATGTATTTGTTTCAAAATCATATGATTTATCATTTAAAGTTAAAGCTGACATAGAACTTGCATCTGTTCCATACATACTTAATAACATATCATAATTATCATTTCTTATATAAAGCAATGGATAAGCAGATCCAAAGCATCTTATAGTAGAAAATGGAGTACCTGATGAAGATATAGTTCTTATAGTACTATCACCTATATTAGCTATGCATGAATTAATTGAATCTGCTGTATCATAATATAAAAATATTGATATATTTTTAAAATATCTATTAGTTGTACTATATGAAGCATTTGCATTACCAAAAGACCAACCATATGAATTATTAATAATATCATAATAACCTTTACTCTTTAAGTAAGAACCATTCGTAGTACTAAAATGAAGTTTATTACTATCATAATATAAACCAAATTTACGACCTATTTCAGTAAATCCTGAAAATGTTGATGTAGAAATATTCCAAACATTACTATTATTACAATATTTTGAAACACATAAATAAGTAACAGTACCATTTACAAAATCATATTTCCAACAACTTCTACATCTAGCAAAATATATTACACCTCTATCATTATCATAACAAGCATCTATAAAAGCTCTAGCTGTACCATCATATCTATCTGTAGAATACCCTACTAAATCATCTAGTAACCCTGTAATTTGCTCCCATGTATCTGTAGATATAGTATATTTATATAAATAATTATCATATCCTGTATGAGCAGAACCTATTATATAAATAGTATCATCATCTACCCAAACACATCCACCTCCACCTTGTGGTGTAGGACAAGCAGATAACTGTGTCCAAGTATCTGTATCAAAATCATAAGTATAATGCTGATGTATTCTTGCAGTTGTATTGTCACTTTCTGTATAACTCCAGTAACCGAAAAAATGAGCAACATTTCCTCTTTGACAATAGTCACAATTTAATAAATCTACTGGTACAGTTCTTCCTAAAATAATATTACTTGTATCTCCAGGATCTAGTGTAGTATCATTTGAAAATAAAATTTTATAATCAGTATTATAATTATCATTTTCTAAATATATCTTATCCCAAGTTTTATCAGTTTTTAACCAAATACCTTGATTTGCTTCTGGTGTATTATCTTGTGCATATATAGCTAAACCTATATCTCCACCATCTATTTGTACTGGTCTTAATGTTCCTTGTACCCCTAATACTTTTTCACCATATCTTATGTTTTGGGGTTTTAATTTATTAGTTTTTTCATTTTGAATATCATTTAAAACTTTTGTTAAATTTACACTCATTATTTTATATACCTCCTCTATAAATATTTAAAGCTTTTTGTAGACATATTTCTTCATCATCTTTAGTAAATGTTGCTGTAGCACTATCATCTGGAATATTGTTAGGATTATATATATTATTAGCTATACTAAATAAATCACTGTAAGGAGCATCTGGAGTTCCTCCTGAAGGTAAGTTTTCTACTAAATCTATACAATTATTTATTTTTAAATTATTATCATCTAACCATTCTTTATAAGTATTATAACTCATATGATTTTTCTCCTTTCATTAATCTAATAATATTTTACAGAAATAAAGAGATCTAAATATAATTTTAGATCTCTTTTATATTTTTTATTCATTTAATATTTCCAACCAGCAGCATCTAATTCAGCTAGTCTATTACTATAATAAGATGAATTGAATTTTGTAGCTACTAAAGGACTATTTGAGCTTGAATAATTATTGTTTAAAGTTCTTTGATTAGCTGGAACATTAACAGCATTTAAACACATATTAACTATATTTTGTATTGATGCATTTGATAAATTATTACAACCTCTAAACATACTTGACATACAATAATTACCAGTAATATTTGATGAATCATATTGTGGAACATCTGATAATGATGTACATCCTTCAAACATTTTTCTAAATGATTTAGCATTAATAGTATTAAATCTTGGAGCATTTACTAAAGATATACAATTATTAAAAGTCATGTAGAAAGATGTTACATTTGATGTATCAAAGTTTGGTACATTAATAAGGTTAACTTGATTCCAGAACATATAAGACATATCAGTTACATTTATGGTATTAAAGTTTGGTATAGTAGTTAAAATTGGATTTGGAAGAATACAAGAGACCATACCATACATATTAGTAACATTTGATGTATCAAAATTTGGTATATTTGCTAAGTTAACACAGTTACTAAATAAATCCAGCATATTAGTAACATTACTTGTATTATAATTTGGAACATTTATTAGATTACGACAATCGCTAAATAAACCCTGCATACTAGTTACATTTGATGTATCCCAATTTGGAGCATTTACTAAATTATAACAAGAATTAAATACACTAAACATATTAGTAACATTATTTGTATCATAATTTGGAATATTTACTAAATTAGTACAACTCCTAAATACCTCAGCCATATTAGTAACATTATTTGTATTAAGTTCTGGAACATTTATTAAATTTTTACAACCCATAAACAGCCTACTTATATCAGTTATACTATTAGTATTAATATTTCTAATTTCTATTAAATTATTACAATTAGCAAATAAGCCGGCAATAGTTTCAGCTTTTGGTAAATTAATACTTTCTATATTTGTTAAATTTGTACAACTATTAAACATATATTGTGCATTTATTACATTTGAAAAATCATAGTTTGGTATATTTGATATACTAGATTTAGAAAACATATATTGTGTATTTATTACGTTTGTAGTATTTATATTTGGTAATATTACCCTATTAAAATTTTCAAATAAAGAAGATAAATCATTTGTTAAAGGAGTTAAATTACTTATATTACTATATAAATTAACTCTATTTTTAAGTTCTACTATATTAAGATTTGTTATTTTATTTAATGTTCCTCCTTGTTTTCCATTTTGTCCATAAAATATTGCACTATAAACTGATTCTGCATCTGCATTTAATTGAGTATTTGCTAATACAAAATTAGTACCATTAAATTGATATAAATTATTAAATGTAAGGTCACTTTTTTCAATAAAATAAAGAGCATTTGGATTTATATTAGCTGGAACTTGTTCCATTCTACCGAAGTCATATATATAAGGCATATCAGTATCTCTATGAAAATGCATATTATCTGCTGATATAAAATTAGCTACTATTAAATTATTATTTCCTCTATCTATAAATCTTAAAAATTTATCTCCCCTATTATGTTTAATTGCTAAAAAAGGACTATCACTAGGAATTTGAGATGATACTTGTCCTAATTCTGTATCAAAAATAACCTCATCCCTAAAATATAATTCAGTTAAATAATCACCTGGATTTAAATTAACTAAACTAAAACTATATACAAGTCCAAAATCTCCATTTACTCTATTTGGAATATCATTATACATATTTTCTAATGAACTATATCGATATACTCCACCAGATCCTCCAGAAACTATATTTGATATAGCATTTGGATAACTTGCAAAGTTAGTTACATTTTGCCCTTTTGTTTCTATTGCAGATTTTATATCTGCTTTTATATTACTTATATTTGTTAATAAATTATTTATTTCTGACAATTTTTATTTCCTCCTTTCTTTATCCTAATTCAGTTTCATCAGGATCATCATTTGAAGGTATAGCATCTATATATCCTTTATTATTTAATATTCTTAATTGATCATTTGTAAATTTATTGACATTTAAATTTGCATAAGATAAATACTTATTAGATAAATTAGTTGTATAAGGTAATGCATTTGCTATATTAGCATAACTTTCAGGACTTAAATTATTACAGTTGTAAAACATTTTATATATTGTTTTTGTTTTATTTGTAATAGTTAAATTATCTATAGTAGTTAGATTTATACACCCTAGAAATAATGATGGAGTATTTGTACTATCAATATATAAATTATGTATTTCTCTAAGATTTGTACAAGATACGAATAGTTGCCATATATTAGGGATATTAGTAAAAGTACAATTAGAAACTATTGTAGGTCCTTCAAATCTATCTTGATAAGTATCACTTTTCCAAAAAACTTGCCTCATATCACTATTATCAACTTGAATATTATATATATTGGAAATATTAGTTTGTCTAGCAAATTGATATAATATTGAATTTGTAAATACACAATCATGTAATTCTCTTACATCTACATTTATAAATGTTTTTTCTAAAGAAATGTTATTAAATGTCATATTTTCCATATTTATAGGAGGTAGATTAGTACATTCAGCATATAAATATCTGTAAATAACATCATTTTTAAAAGTATCAGGTTTTATAGGATATGTTTTTAAATTATAACACCTTCCAAACATTTCTCTAAAATTGGTACAATTTGGAAAATTAATATCTCCTGCAAATTCTAAATTATAACAATTTGCAAAAGTACAAAAACATTCAGTAATATTATTACTGCTCATAGAAGGAATACTTACTAAATTAACATTATTTATAAATTTATTATTCAAATTAGTTATACTATCATCTAAAGTCAATTCGCTTAAATCAGAATATACTTGAGCTTTTATTTTTATTTGATCTTTAGTTAAATTATTATTTACTTGTAAAGTTCCTTGTTCTACCCCATTTGCTCCCCAAAATATAGCAGAATCTACATATTCTTTATTAGCTGTTAAGCCTGTAGGAGCAAGTTCCCAAGCACTATTAGTATATTGCCATAAAGCTTGTAAATTACTTGTATTTATATCATAAACTAAAGCTAAATCTCCTTCATTAGCTATATTAGATTGCATTTCAGAAATATTAGAAAATAATAGTATATCTCCAGCACTTCCTGATTGTATATTTAAAATAGCATTAGAAAAAGAAGCAAAATTAGTTACATTTTGTCCTTTATTTATAATTGCTTGTTTCATATCATTTTTAATATTAGATATATTTGTCAATAAATCATTTAATTGAGCCATTAAAGTTTCTCTCCTTTCTTTGATTTATATACTATTAATATTTTACGAAAATAAAAGAGATCTAATTAATTAGATCTCTTAATATTATTTAATTTTAGTCTAATATTTCTTCTGCTTGATCTAAAGCATTATCATAATCATCTTGAGAAATATCAGCAGATAATTTAATCCAATCTGTTCCATTATATCTATAAAATCCTTCAAAATTATAAGTATTAGATGTTTCTGTATATACTACTGCTTTATCTCCTTCTTGAGCTTCAGCTTCTTCCATATGAGCTACTGTATCATATATTTTAAATTGAAAATCACATTTATTTTGTAATAAAGCTTCTAATTCTTCTATTTTAGCTTGTTGGGCAGTTAATTCTTCTGTTAAATCTTCTCCACCTTCATGAGTACCTTCTATACCTAAAACAGTTGATCCTTTTGCAATTTGACTTGCTTGTAATCCTATAGCATTAGCTATACCTGAATAACTTTGTATTATAGAGACCCAAATATTATTGTCCATGTCATCTCTTAATAATAAACCATTAGTATTTAAACCACATTTTACTCTTATTTTATTTGCTCCAGCTACTTTTTCTGCAGGATAACTAGCATCACCGAAATTATATTGTTGTAAAGGTTTTAAAGTACCTGTTATTTTTTCTCCATCTACATAAGCAGTATAACCTTCTTCAATTCTTTCTGCTGTAGCTGTTGCATCTGATGTGTCTGTTCCAGTTTCAATATTAGCTATTTTTTGAGCATAAGATCTAAAAGTATCATTATCATCAACTTCTTGTCCTTTAGATATAATAGCATTTTTAATACTTGTTTTAGTGCCTTCTAGATAGTCTAATTTTTCCATTATTGTTGATTCTTCATTCATACTTAGATCACCTCCCCATTAAGAGTATCTAAAGCTGTACTTAATGTGCCTATTTTTTCATTTACTTCTTCTACTTTAGTATTTACTTCATCAATAGCTCCTTGAACAGTATCAGCTTCCATTCCTGATTCTGTATTATCATAAACAGTTTCTTCAGCCGTCATTTTGACTTCTTCTAGTTGTTGAGATGTTGTATTATAATGATATAGTCTATTTGTCTCATTAACATAATATAATTTATTTGTTAAATAATTTGATAATCCATTAGCTTCTGATAAAGTATTTATGAATATAATATCTGTAACTTTTGTTCTATTATTTCCAACGTCCATATATACTTCTTGAGTATCTTTAACAAAAGTCATTTGACCATCAACTTGTGGTACATTTGTTAAACTATTTGAATTACATCTACTAAATTTAACTTTCATTTCTTTCTTTCTCCTCTCTTAAAATTACTGCTTCTTGATCCCATATTTCTCTATCTCTAGCTAAACAAGCAGTTAATTGTGTATAATATCTTTGACTAAATGCTTCTTCCATATTAGGACATCCTACTTCATCTAAATAATCTTTAAACCATAAAGTATTTCTTCTTAAATTAACTCCTCCTTGTAATATAGAAAAATTATCTTTATGTTGAACTAAACAAGGTCTATATATAACATGATTAATTCTTAAATTTTGTAAAATTCTATTAGTTAAAGCTGCCCAAGATCTATGAAGATCAGGTTTATACATTTTAGTCATTTCATCTGCTATAATCTTTGCCATTCCTTTTGGATAATATGTACATTGATTATAATCAAATCTATCTGTATAATGAGTGGTGAAATATAATTCAGGTTTTGTAAAGAAATTTATAATTTTATTTGGAAATTGAGAAATTACCTTCTCAATTTCCTCTTTAAAATTCTTACATAAAATTAAATCATCTTCTAGTAATACTGAATCATAATCATTTATATAATATAAATCTTTTATAAAAGCTTTAACAGGTATATGTTCTGTATCTGTAAGTATTTCATAATCTATATCATAATTAAATTTTCTTTCACCTGTAGTTCTGACAAAATATTTTATTTGCATAAATTTTCTACCTCTTTCTTATTTTTAAGGATTAGCAGGAGTTACAGTTATAGCAGGATGATTTAAGATATCAAATGTAAAAGGTTCATATCTATCACTAGCTACCTCTAATGATAATTGAATTTTATTATTTTTAAAAATAACCATTCTAGGACAATCTGATGGATATGTAATTTGTACCTTTCCTGATTGTCCTGTATTATTCATAACTCGTAATAATCCAATTAAATCTCTAACATATATGGCAGAAGGAGGAAGTGTTCTACTATTTAAGCTCAAAGGAACATTAAAACAGTTAATTATGGCTCCAGTGCCATTATTCCACATAGAACCTCTCATATATACAATACCTTCACCCGCATCTATAACTAGTCCTATTCCTCTTCCATTATAATAATCATCAGGATCAACAGTAGTAGCAAGTTTAAGACCATAGTTAAATGAACTACCTCCTCCATATTGAACTAAATCCATCATATATTCATCAGGAATACCATCTTCCATAGCATCAGCTATTTCAGCTAAATCTATAGTTATTATATCTCCAGGCTTGATAAATGTAATACTAGAATTAGATGCTTCTCCAGTAAATTCACCTTCTACATCAAATAAAGTATAACCTTGTCTTAAATTATCAGGAGTTATATTAAATTTATTTATTATATCTGGAAATTCTATATTAACTTGTATATCAGTATCTTTACTTATAAGTATAGTTTTATCACTGAAATAATCAGCATTAGGATGACTTTCTACTCTTAATACAGTTCCACTAAAATCTTCTATATTATCTATTATTAACTCATCTAAAGTACCTTCTCTATAATCTTCTCCAGAAATATCTGCTGTTCCTGTAACACCTAATTTAGTCACACCTTGCTTTAAATCACCTGGAGTTAAATTTATAGCTTGAGTTATTTTTGAATAAGGAACATCTGCAATCATTTTAGTATTAGTATTAATAGCCACATTATCAGGACCACTTCCTGCTGTAGATAATTGAGAGATAGCACTTATTTTTCCATGCGAAGTATCATCTGTTACAGTCATTAGATTTTCATTTAACCTTACAGAGCTACTATGATTTCTAAAATCAGATAAACTTCCCCTTACCTTTACTCCTTTAACATAAGCTGAGGTATTCACAACAATATCTGAGGCAGTAGCATTTGCATCTGAGGTATCAATTCCTTCATAGGAACCTGTAACATCAAATATTGTTACATCTTTTTTAATATTTGAAGCTACTATTTTATTTGTTTTTTCAGACAGTATAGCTTCTGCTTTATTTTTAATTGTTTGTTTAGACATTACAAATTATCTCCTTTCTTATTTTTATATTTTTCATACCAAGTATTTCTATCTTTTTGTAATAATTCTTTTAATTTTAATCTATTTTCACGTTTAAAAGCTTGTATCATATCAATTCCCAATTCATCTAAATAATCTTTAAAATAGAGTGTATTTCTTTCATATATAAAACTTGTTTTTTGAAAAATAGATTTTCCATCAATATGTTGTACTAAACTAGGTCTATATATTAAATGAGGAATACCTAATCTATTTAAAGATATACTTAATAAATTACCATATGATTGTTTGATACCTTGTTTATACATAGGTAACATTTGTTCTGCTAATAATTTTCCTAATCCTTTAGGAAAATATGTACACTGATTATATGAAAAGCTTTCACTATAATGGGTTGTATAGTAAAACTCAGGTACTGTAAAAAAATTTATAATTGTGTTAGGATATTCAGAAATAACTTTTTCAATTTCTTCTTTAAAATTTTTGCATAATACTAAATCATCTTCAAGTAATACTGCATCATATTCACTTATAATATTTAAAGCATTAATAAAACTTTTTACTCCATCATATTCTTTATCAATAAGTGCTTTATAATCTATATCATAATTAAAATCTCTATCTCCTGTAGTTCTGACAAAATATTTTATTTGCATAAATTTTCTACCTCTTTATCTTTTCATATATCTAAATCTCTTCGATTGTTATAAATTCTGATTGAATTCTTGCATATTTATCTACAACAAAATCAGGTGAGCCATCTCCTATATATAGATATCTGTCATTGAAACTACCACTACACTCAGCATACCATGGTATATCTTCAAATGATGCATCATCTATTGCTTCTAAATATTCAATAAATCTTGAAAGTTTCATAACACGAGATTCTTCAGGATCCCACTTCCATTCGCTTGTAGGTACAATAGTTTGTAATTCATGGTAGCTACCATGAACATCGAGAAAAGATAGAATAGATCCTGTTGTAGATACTTCAAGAGCTAACCATGCACCTCTATCTTCAGGATAATAGCCACTAAAAAATGAAGCTAATATAATAGTAGGGGCGCCAGAGCTATTATTTATAAACACCTTTTTATCTCCATTATATCGTAAATAATCATTTAAAGCATTAATAATAACTTGTTTATTTATAGTTATCAATGATCCAGCTCTAATATAAAGATGAGGAATTATATGATCATTAAATCTAATATATTGTAATGGAGTAATAATGTATTTATAAGTTTGATCAGAAAATATTATTTTTAAATTTTGATTATCAGGATTAATTGTGAATGTAGTATATTGATCATATAATAAATCACTTAATGGAATATCTATTACTCCATATCCTCTAAATATTTGTACTAATTGATCTACTGTTATATTAGAACCAGGACAAGACATATCTTGAATTACATAACTTCCGATTATTGTTAAATCATCATAAGACTCAGCTAAAGTTGCTATAGTTACTCTAAATTGATCTGTATTATATTCAAAATAAACCGTAGTATTATTTCCTTGAGCTAATATTATAGTTGGAGAATTTGCACTTTGTATATGATGAATATATTTATTTGAAAAAGAAGCATAATTATGTGATTCATAAAAAACATTACCTAGAGCAGTAAAGTCAATTTCAAGATACATATTACTATATATGTCTTGATGATATCCATCATAATCAACAAATCTCCAACCAGCATCACTTACATATTCTAAATATTTTAGGTTTCTTTGATCATTCAATTTATTAAGTACGTATATATCACCATCTGAAGCAGTATTAGGTAATTCTGTTATATCATATATAATGTTAAGATTACCATTACCTTTAAATGTTCCTGTTACTCCTAAAACTTTAGCATCTTTCTTTATATTTTCAGGTTGTAAATGTATAGCTTCAGCTATCATATCTTGTGGAATATTAGTATACATGTGAGTATTATCATCTATAACCACACTTTCATTACTACCTTCTCCTGATCTTGAATCTACTTTTATATAATCAATTGATTTTTCAGAAGTCGTCTCACATGATACAAGCTCTAAATTTATATCTTGACCTCTACCTTCATTAATTCGTCCAGTTACTTTAATTCCATTAACATATGCCGTAGTATTTTTTACTAAATCAGTTTCAGTAGCTGTTGCATCTGATGTATCTATCCCTTCATATGTTCCTGTAACATCAAATATAGTAGTATTTTTCTTTATATTTTCAGGAATGATTTTAGAAGTTTTTTCAGCTAATATAGAATCAGCTTTTTGTTTTATTGTTTGTTTAGACATATTTAAAACTCCTTTCTTAAAATTATAATACAGTAAATATATTATAATTTAGTGTATTAATTGTAGCTGATAAATTAGTTCCTTTAATATCCATTGTACTTAAAGGAGATTGGAATTCAAAAGATACTCCTCCTTGTCCTAATGTTACCGAATATACCTTATAATAATTATTAAAACTAGTTATAAAATCAGCTACCTTCATTGGATATGGATAATCAAAACAGCTATCAGCTTGAACTATATCGCACATTTTATACATAATGTTTCCATCAGGAGTACAAACTTGAGCACTTATAATAGTATTATTTATTGAAATTATTATCTGAGCATTATCATAAACGTTAACTTGACTACCATTTCTATGTGTATAGGTTCCTTTTGCTACAACTACTGCAGGAACATATCCAGACCCTTCTTCAGTATTTAAATATTTTTGTTTATCAGTAGATGAAAGTTGAGCATCCATAGCAGCAGCTAGTTGTCGTAAACTTATAGCAACTCCATCATCTGGATATAATGTTATAGAATGTTGACCTTCTCCTTCATAAGTTCCAGTTACACCTAAAATCTTTGTGTTCTTCTTAATAAGTCCTGGTTGTAAATTAATTGCAGATGTAATTTTACTATAAGGAAGCTCTCCACGCATTCTTGTAGAATTATCTATAACTATATTTTCAGGATCACTACCATTATCTTCTTTTTTAGATTCATATCTAAGCATATTTAAATAAGATTCATCTGTTATAGTTAATTGATCTTTATCAGTTTGTATTACTTTGGAAGCTCCTCTAAAATCAGCTAAATCTCCTGTTATTTTAACTCCATTAACATATGCTGTAGCAGGTTTTATTATATCAGCAGCTACTGCTGTAGCATCAGAAGTGTCTATTCCTTCATAAGAACCTGTAACATCGAATATAGTCACATTTTTCTTAATATTAGGAGCTATTATTTTACTTGTTTTTTCTGATAATATAGCTTCTGCTTTTTGTTTTATTGTTGTCTTAGACATATTTAAAACTCCTTTCTATTCAATATCTTTATACCAAATTAATCTATCGCGATCTAATAATTTTTGTAATTTTGCTTGATTTTCTTTAGTATATGCTTGTATCATATCAATACCTAACTCATCTAGATAATCTTTAAAATAAATTGTATTTCTACCTAATTTTTTAGCGTCTCTAGTTGATATAGCATCAATATGTTGTACTAATGTAGGTCTATATATTAAATGAGGAATACCATTTTCAACCAATACAATATTTAGTAATGAACCATATCTTTGCTCTCTTGGATATTTTATTTCATCTTCATACATCTCCATCATTTTATCAGCTAAAAACTTAGTTAACCCTCTAGGAAAATATGTACACTGATTATATATAAATATATCAGAAAAATGAGTGGTATAATATCTTGAAGGAGAACTAAAAAAGTTAATTATATTATTTGGATATTGTTTAATAACTTTTTCAATTTCTTCCTTAAAATTCTTACATAATACTATATCATCTTCCATTAAAACTGCATTATAATCATTTATATAGTATAAAGCATCAATATAAGATTTAACATAAAGATGCTTATAATCTATTATTTTTTCATGTTCTATCGGAAGATCATAAGGTCTTCCTTCCATGGTTCTTACAAAATATTTTATTTTATCCATAAATATTCCTTTATATAATTTTAGATAAGGCTCTATATTTCAAGAGCCTCATATCATTTAGTTTCCTAATATATCATCTAATATATCTTCTACTTCCTCTTCAGTTCCACCTAATCCATTATATTCATCATCAGTTCCCATTACTTGATTTAAATCATTAAAAGTATCTATATATTCTTGAGGATCTGGTGTAGTTCCTCCTTCAGTTTGTTCAGGAATTCCGATTAATTTTAGATTTTCTAATTCTACATCTTTCATGAATGACTCATATAAGGTTGATTGTGTAGTATCTGAAGTAAAGTTCTTCAATATTTTAGCCATTATTATAACATTCTGATCATTTTCAACTGTTACATATTTTTGTAATGTATATGTTCCAGTAGGTACATATAAAGTATTTTGAGCATATGTACTTATTTGTGTTTGAAGATCTGCTATTAAATTATTGATAATAGATTGTAATGTTTCAGTTGCTTGAGCAGTATCATCTAAATTAATTTTTGAAGCATCTAATTGTACATTTTTATTAGCATCTGCTTGAGTATTATTGACTGTATCAACCTTACCAAAACTATTTTTATCATATACAACTTGATCACCATTAGCATCTGTACCATATACTTTATTTATTTCATCTGTCAAAGTAACTTTTGTATCTACAATTTCTTTAACTTCTCTTATTGCTGGAGATAATTTTGTACTTGTTAATCCTGAAGTACTTGGATCAAATATTACATTTTCAGGTTGAACTCTAAATTTAATTTTATTATTCCAATCCTGATCATTTTCCCAAATTGTATCTCCATAATCAGCATTACCAAAAGCTATTTGAATATCTCTATTTTCAAAAGCTAGTTCTAAATCTTTAGTTCCTCCGCCGCTTTCAGTTCTATAATAATTAACTAATTCAATTGAATTAAAATCAACATAAGTGCTTTTTTGAGAGTGAATTTCTATTCCACTTTGATATATATTTTTATAATCTGTTGAAGTCGCATCAGTAGCAGCAAACATATGAGCAGCTTTTGATTTATCAAATTTAATACTATTTAAATTATTATCAGCAGCAATTCTAGCAGTTTCTTCAGCATCTATATTATCTTGTAATGCATCATCAGCTGCAATTCTAGCATTTTCTTCAGCAGTTATATCTGCTGTTATTGAGGTTTCTAAATCACTAAATTGTTCTTGAAGATCTTGTTGATCAGTAATATCTCCTTTAATTGTTCCCCATACAGCTTGAGCATGTTTCTTAAATGTCACTGCAACACATGTTTGTAATGTATCGTTTATAGATTCTACTCTTGCCCATGTTCCTTCTGGATCTGATATAATATCATGAACTTCTACATTCACTTTATCAGTAGGAGTTAATGTATTAAGAGGAATTATATTTTCACTTGGTATAGTTGTATTTAATGTTTCAGTTGTTACAAAGTAATTTACATCAGTATCTAGATTTGCTTTTAAATCTATTACTCCAGTATCTCGATCTCTAGTTGCAACAATTGTATTATCACTAGAAATTACTTTTAATATTCCATTAGAAGTAGTTTCTGTTGAAGGATCTACACTTGTAACTCCTAATTTAATAATTTCATTATTTTGTAAAGCTTCTGTTGCAATAGTTCCTACAACTTTATTATTAGTTAAATTCGCAAATGTTTTATTAGCTTTATTAGCTTGTAAATCTGTTATAGATTGTAAGTTTCTTGATATATTTTGATTTGCTGTTGTTATATCATCTGCATTTGCTTGCACAAGTTCATCTAAGTTTGTTAAATGAGTTTCTTGTGTAGCATTTTGAGTTTGTAATCTTCCTATATCATAATTTGCATCTGTCATATCAGCTTGCAAATCTTGAATATCATGTGTATTATCAGCTATTTGTTGAGCATGCAATGCAAGTGTAGTATCATGAGATGCATCATGAGTTTGAAGAGTTGTTATATTATCCTCATTTGCTGATATTCTAGTTTCAGCATTTGTTAATCTTGTATCTTGTTGAGCATTTTTATCATCTATTGTAGTTGAATCAATTACTATATGATCTGCATCTTGAAATCTTGTTTGAATTTGTCCTTGAGCTTTGAAATGTAAGTGTGATATAGTAGGTGTTTCTGTTGTAGTATTTTTAGTAGTTATTTTTAAAGTAGGTTCATTAGATTCTGTAGCAGCTACTATTTCTGAAACAAGTCCTGGAGCTATACTCTTATTAATTTTCTTATTATCCATAGCTGTTTCTTTTGTATTTATAGTGTTATTAAGAGTTGCCACTTCTTGATCTATTCTTTGATTTGTTACAGATTCTTCTCCATCTATTTTATCATTTAGTGTTTGAATTTCTTGATCTATTCTAGTGTTTATTTCAGATTCTTTAGTTGTAATAGTTGTATTTAGAGTTTCAACTTCATCATCAATTCTATCATTTATAGTATCTACATGTCTTAACATTGTATTATTTAAAGTATTAACAGCATTATTTATTTTTGTATTATAATCTATAATAGAATTATCAATTCTTGTTCCTAACGCTGTATCTCTAGTTTTAGATTCTGCTTCAACTCTTTCTACTTCAGTATTAGTATTTGCAATTTGTTGATTAATTTCTGCTTCTTTAGTATTGATTGTATTATAAATTTCAGATTCTTTAGTATTTATAACTCCATAAATTTCAGACTCTTTAGTGTTGATCGTATTATTAATTGTAGCTTCTTTTTCATTTATAGTATTATAAATCTCTGATTCTTTAGTATTGATTGTATCTGTAAGATCTTGTACTTCTTGATCAATTCTAGAATTAATAGTATCTACATTATTTTGTAATTCTTGTTCAGATACAACATCTATTTCTCTTCTTTCTTCAGCAGATGTACCATCTTCAAGTGAAAATTTATCTTCAATCATTGTTATATGACCAGTTGTTTCATTATATTCGAATTGAACATCTCTAACTATTCTAGCTCCTTGTCCAGCTACAACTTTATCAACTTTTGCATCTAAAGTTTGTCTTACTGTTCCTTTTGAAGGATCTGAATCTGTATAATTAATATCTGATGCATCTATTTGAACATTTTTATTAAGATCAGCTTGTTTATGATTTACAGTATCAAGCTTTCTTAAATCATCTTTATTATAAAGATATTGCTCACCATATTCATTAGTTCCATAAACTTTATTTTCTCTGGAAGTTTTCTTTACTTTTTCACTATCAAGATCAGCAAGTTCATCAATAGCTGCTTTAACATTATCAGATTCTAATCCTGATGTTAAGTGATTATATTTAATATCATTTGCATGTAATGATGCAAGTAATACCCAATGAGCTTTAGTAAATGAACCTTCTGCTACAAATTCTTCTTCTAAGCATCTATATAATTTATTATCATAATAGCATATTTCATTAATGTAATATGTTTTACCAGCTTGATAATCATATATATGAGAATAAGATTGAAGATTTAAAGTTCTTATTCCTTCTTCATCTATTGTATAAACTCCCTGTAAAGAGTTGTCATTAGATTTAATTCTTAAATAAGCTTGTCTTGCTCCTCCAGTTGTTACATCTTTAGTAACACGATTAATTAATGCTAAAGATCCAGATTCATCTGTTATAGTAATATTTTCAATTAAACCATTAGCATTTTCAGTGAATATGCTCTTATCTACTTTTTCATTAAGAGCATCTTTTAATACTTTACTATCTGATACTTCACCAATTAAATTTTCATAAGTAACTAGATACTCTAATCCAAAATGTTCGTATGGTAAATCAGCCCAATTAGATTGACCATCTCCACGTTTAACACGATGTGTATCATCTTCAACACCGTATTCACTTAGAGCAAGTATTGGATTATTCATCATCCAGTTTGTACTAGTATCATGTCTTAAAATGATAGTGTAATATACTTTTTCTTCGTCCACTTTCTTATACCTCCTTATTCAATATCTAACAAGACTTTTACTTGTTTTGGATTATTTGTAAATTTAATAACTTTACCTATTGATCTTGCCATATAAAATTCTTCATCTAGAAAATCTTTTGATTTAGCTTTTCCAGGATGATCACTTAAAGTTAATTTATCACCTAGATCTACATAACCACAAATATTTACCATTTGTTCTCCCATATAAGCAATTTGTATAATTTCTCTTTTATTAATATCAGAATCTCCACCTATTATCATTATTGTTTGAGGTTTATCAGAAGTACCAGAATCAATCTCTTCTCTTTTAGAATCTTCATCATAAGCATGACCTCCATCTAAAAATAATGGTACTGGATCTGTATTATTAGAATTTACACAAACTCCTATAATTAATCTAGAATTTGCCATTAGTTCATCACAATCATTAGCCTCAGCTCTTTTAACATATGAAGTTTCAGGATCTAACATTATGATATCACCAATTTCTATTATTTCAGAAGGAATAGATTTTCTATATGTCATTATATGATTGCATGTACAAGAATTTAACATATTATCTTACCTCCTTTATTAATATTCATTCCATTCTAGTATGTTATTAACTGTATTTATTTGATTTTGAAGACCGGTCTCCATATCATCAATATCCTCTTTAGAATATGAATAATCTTTTTGAACACCTAGCATTTCCCATTTACCTTCACCAGTATCTGGATCTTCTATATATCTCCATTCCTGATAACCATCTTCAGGATCATCTGATACCTTAATCAAATAAGATCTTCTAGTACTAATATTTTCAGTAGGTAATTCTTCTACAATTAATGGTTTATTATCACCTACTCCAGCTTCATCCATTGAATTATGGACTTCTTCAACACGATTCTGCGCTTCTTGCTCTGTATCATATTCTTCTATTACTTTAGAGCCATTTACCATATAAAAAATGACTATGTTTTTATCATGTTTTCCTACAAAACAATCTTGTAACCAAAACAAATTCAACATAGCCCCATTCTTTAAAAGTATAAACATACTGATCTCTCACCTCCATCTAACATCTCTGTATCCCAGAGCCCTTGAATTAGATTTTGTTTCCGCTTCTACTAACTCTATTTAATTTTTAATCGATTAACTCTTTTTGTAGATCCTCGAATCTTGCTTGAGCATCTTCTTCTGTATCAAAATGCTCTCTGTATCCATCTAAAGATCCTTTAACTCCATAATAGACTACATCAGATCCATCTACTTTAATTTCACTTATATGTCCTAAATTTTGTTTAGTTCCATCATTTAATTCTACGAATAACATAAATAGATTTCTCCTTTCATTAATCTATTAATATTTTACAGAAACAGAGCAATAAAAAAGAACTAGTATATTTCAACTAGTTCTTTTTAATAATTTTTATTTTATTTATTTTTAAATCTTGTATGTAATACATCTCTAACTCTTTTAACCATTTCTTCATTAGATGCTCCCATATCGTCTAATCCAACTAATGAATCAGCTACATCATAAGCACTATCATCTGTAAATATTCCACTTGAATTATCTAAATATCCTTTAATAGCTAATTCAATTATATCATCAGTTACTTCTCCGTTATTTTCTTTGATAGCTTGTTTTAAGAATTTAGGATTTGTAGGACCATTTACCCATAATTGATAGAAATATTCATAATCTTTTCCAGTAGCTTCAGATAGACCGTTAAATATATATTCTCTATCTGTGCTATCACTAATGTTTGCTATTTCATAAATTTCTTCACCTTTTAACATTCTATCATAAATATCTTTAAATGTTAAAGTATCATCCATATCTACTAAGAAATCTTCTTCTTCTGGATATTCTTGTAATAACCATTCTTTAACATTTTGATCTAATTTAGCTTCTTTTTCTTGTAATTTTTCTACACCTTCTGTTAAATCAGTTCTCATAACTTCATCTAAATATACTCGCATATCTCCTACCATGAAAAATGGTCTAGCTTCCTCTAAAGGTCCTTCATCATCTTCATAGGCATATTCTATAGTTGATGTTTGTATATTATCTTTATCATTTGATAAAGCCCATTCTACTTCATCATCAATACCATAGTTAATATCATAAACAAGTACCGAATGAGAATTATCTACTGTATATACACCTTTAACTTGTTTTTCTTCTTTAGATTCTTCAATAACTTCATTTTCTGATTCTATGATTTTATTGATTAAAGATTCTTCTAATTTCATTTTTTTATACCTCCTATCCATTAACTCTTAAATTATCTATTTTAGTAGGATTTCCTGATTGATCTCCCAACAAAGTTACTTTTATATTAGGTACTTGACCTTCTACTATAAATAAATTAGCAGGATGTTCTTCTAAATATTTTTTAATATTCTCATCTACAGTTACTCCTGATTGATCTTCTGCATCTTTTATATTTTCTAGTTGAGATAATCCAATGCCTATAGCAAGATCTCCAATTCTTTGATCCCATATTAAATTATCATTTAGAAAATAATTATCATTAACTTTAAATTTAACATCTTCTTCTATTTTATTAACAGGCTCGTTGTCATTTAATTTTTTATCTATAACTCCTTTAGCAAATTTTAAGAAATTATAAAATTCATCTAATCCCATTTCATATTGAGCTCTTTCAACTAGTTCTTTTAATTGTGTACTATAATTAATTTGACCTTCTTCTACTTTTTTAGATTCATCTAATTCTACTCCATATTTTTCCATTTCTTCATCTGTCATCTCTAAATCATTCTTTAATACTCTTTTATAATCTTCTGGTTGTAAATGATCAAATAACCATTGTAATCCTATTTCTACTATATCTTGAATTTTACCATCTGGAATATCTTGATCACCTTCATAAATACTTTGATCTATATCCATCTCTTTAAATAAATTTTCTAAATCGCTTGTATGAATATATCTATCTATTATAGCTAATATTTCACCAGCCATAAATTTTTTACTATCTTCAAATGATTCTTCTTTTTTATCATATTTTAAAGCTTTCTTTAAAGGTAATACTGATACTTCATTAGCATTAAATTCAATCTCTATCCTCTCAGCTGCTTCTCTAGCTTCTTCTTCAGAATCGAATTTTTTACCATCATTAGCACTTTTATATAAATTATCTTCACCTTTTTCAATATTATTACCTATATAACCTTGAGATCCTCCTATAGAACCATAAACTACATATTCTTTATGAAATAGTCCTTCATCTTTCTTTTGAACTCCTTCTAAAGCTGAATTTAAAGTATTATATACTGTATCATTTGTATACCCTGAAAATAATCCTTCTAAATTATTTTCAACTACATCAGCAGCTTTATCATCTTCTGTTTCACCTTCAATATTTAATACTATGTTAAAAGCATCTAAATGATCTTTAACATAACTAAATAAATCTACTACAGCATAATCTTCATCAGCTCTTATAATTTTTGTACCTTTAGCTATAGTAGCTAAACATTTATCAAATGAATCATTACTATTTTCATCATAATCAAAATAAACTATCATATCAATAGTATTATCTCCGATATCTAATCCATCTAATCCTTTTTGATGTCTATCTAAAATTAAATCTGCTAAAGTTTTTATTTCTTTATTTTCTTCCATTTTATGAACTCCTTCCTCCAATTTTTTAATTTCTTTTAATTTAATAAAATTTTTATTAGCCTCTTTACATTTCATTATCATTTCAGGTTTACTCATATCTTCTTTTGGAGTAAACTCAAACTCATTATCTTTACCATCTTGGTCTGAATATATAATATTATATTTTTGATCTTTTTTATATATATCAAAATTCTCATCTAAGTCTTTTATTACTTCATAATCAGAATATATAGAAGCTCTTGTTTTAGGAGGGGTATGTTTTGCTTTTTCTTTTTCCATAAATTCTTGAGCTTCTTTTTCTGTTTCAAATTTATTATTATATATAAATTCTTTAGGCTTTCTATAATATCCTCTATCATTGCCTTCACACCAATCAGCTACTTTACATTTAACTATGAACATTGATTATTCCTCCTTATTTATATAAGATTCAAACATTTCAGTGTCATCTAAATCAATATATAAGTCTGAATCAGGAGCATATTTAAGATATTCCATATATTCAAAAGCTTTTTTAACTGAAAAACTTTCATCTTTTTCTAAATAATTTTCTAAGATATTAACATAAGAATCTTGATCAAAATATCCTTGTTCTTCTAATTCTTTAGCGTCTTCTAATATATTATTTTGTTGATCTTCAGTTAATTCTGTATTATCTTCTTTAAAAATAGATTGAATTAATTTTACATTATCTACAGTTGAACCTATATCATCTAGAATATATTTCATTATATGATTTTTATCATCTATACCTTCTTTTAGATAATACATATATAAATATCTAATTCTTTTTTCTATATCTGACATAATATCACCTCTAATCCCACCAAGCTCTAGTATAACCGCTATATTCACCATATTCATCAGGTTGATTATCAATACCTAATGAATTAATAAAATCATAAAGAATCACTTTATTTTCTTTATTAGATTCTGCTTTAACTCCTACTATTTCTAATCTATAATCAGATCTATCAGGTCCTGCTATTCCTATTTCAGCTACAAATTGAGGATTTTCTTCCATAAATTTTAATAAGACACCATTTCCAGGACAATCATTATGAGCCATTTCTGAATCCCAAAAATCAGGCATAGCTTCTATTAAAGCATGTAATTGCTCAATAGTAGTATGATCATAATAAATATAATCACCTACTATATCATCATTTTCTAAATTTAATATCTTTAAAGCTACATCCCATTGAGTTTGTAAATTATTATCTACTTCATTTTCTTCTTGAGTTGGATGAAACTCTATATCTTCAGTTTTATTAGATTTTTCTAATTCATTTAACTCGTCCATAATTTTATCCCTTTCTATTTCTAATCTACTTGTATCATAATGTAAAGGAGCTGTTGATAATTTATACTGAACATTATCTAATCTTCTCTTTAATAAATCAATTCTATCCATTTTTATTATGCCTCCTCTTTTAAATTTTCTATAAAATCATATAATTCTGCTTCAGCTTCTTGATATTTTTCATAATCCAATTGATCTGTTAAGTATTCAACTTCATCTAAAGAATCAACTTCTTCTATAATAGCATCATAATAATCTTCATGTTCTGGTACCCATTCTTCAATATAAGAATCTAAATTAGATTTATAATCTTCATCTTCTTCTATATTATTTCTATCTTTGTAATCTTTCCAATCCTGAAGAAACTCTTCTTTTATTATTTTAGCTAAATTATTCGTTATCTTCATTTTCTTCCTCCTCATTATTTTCTATATTCTCATCAGGCTCTTGTGTTGAATTTTTATTATCCTCTTTATATTTTTCTATCCATCTAGTCATAATATTAATTTCGTTAGGCTGTAATTTTGCTCCTGCAAAATTATCTTGAACATATTTCATTAAACTATCTTTAATATGGAAAGTATCAGCGTTCATAATATAATCTTTATTATCTTCAATATAATCGTTTGCAATTTCTTCAATTTGCTCTTGACGATTAGCAAATTTAGACCAAAATCCTTTCTTAGCATTTTGTCTTGCAAGTTCATCTGGTAATGTTAATTCTTGACCTTCTTTAGGTCTTAAATATTCATTTACTTTATCTATATTTTTCTCTATAAAATCCATTATAGTTCCAGTTACTTGTTGTAACCATTTTTTATTAGATAACATAGCAATAAGATGTTTACACATAGAACCATAGTTATGAGGATTAGTAATATTAGCAGGTCGGTTTTCAGGTTTACCATATTTATAATCAAGCTGTGTAGCTTGATATGCAAATCTATATCCAAAATCTGGACAAGTACAATTTATTTTAATTTCCAAAGCATCTATTGATTCCATTATAGCTTGAGTTATAGCTTTAGTATTTACTTGATTATTAGGATTTCTTTCAGCCTCCATTTGAATCCAAATTAAAATATCATTCATTTCTACAGTATCATAATAATCTCCAACTTTACAAGTTACTGTTATTGTATCAGTTCTAAAAATAGAAGTTGTATCTATATCTACAATACTAAATCCTTTATATTGAGCTGATTTTCTATATCTAGTAATTGTATCAGACTTTGCTAAAGCTAATAATTCATTTCTTGAAGCTTCTGTTAAAGAATATAATTTAGATTCTGTTAAATGCTTAATTGCATCATATCTAGTAGCTAAAACTGTTAATAAATCTTTTTTAGTTTTTTCCCATATGTAATTATTTCCACAACCATCATCATAACCATCTTCAAATTCTATAACCCAATATCCATCTCCACCTTTGTAGAAATCTTTGATCATAAAATCATATTTAGATGGTATTCCTTGAAATTTACTTTCTAAGAGCATCTAACATATCTTCCTTTCGTTCATATTATATAACATTTTTAAATAAAAATAACGGGATTTATAAACATTATTTCAATCTAATAATATTTTACATAAAAATAAAGAGTAGAACTTAATCTACTCTTTTTTGGAAAGGAATTTTTATTAATATTTTAATTTTTGTCCTGGATATATTGTATATGGAGATCTGATACCATTTTTATCTGCTATTGATTTCCAATTAACTCCAAGTTTTGCACCTATTCCAGATAATGTATCTCCTGATTTAACTGTATATGTTCTAGATGAAGAGCTTCCTCCTCCTAATTTCTTATTTACAATATCTTGTATAACACTGAAATTATATCCAGCTTCTTCTAATTTTCTTCTTCTATCGTCTCCATTACTCCATTTACCAGCTATAACTTCATCAGCTATTGTTTCATTTGATTTCTTTGGAGTAGATCCTCCTACTAATTCATTTACTTTATTCTGAACAGCATTATAATCATATCCAGCCTGAGTTAATCTATTTTTACGATCATCACCATTTCCCCATTGTCCTGCAATTACTTCTCTAGCGATTTCATCAATAGACTTTTTAGCTGGTTGAGATCCGCCTTTTAATATTTCATTTACTCTAGCTTGCACTGCATTATAATCATATCCTGCATTTATTAATCTATTCTTTCTATCATCACCATTTCCCCAAGCTCCATTTATAACTTCTCTTGCTACTTCATCTATTGATTTAGTTGGAGCAGGTCTTGGATTAGTTCCGCCCTTAACTATAAAATCTTTATAGCCATAATTCATATCTAATCTTCCTGAATATCCATTTAAATATCCATCAGATGTAAATTGCCATATACCACAACGAGAAGCATTTTCACCTTCAGAAGAAGTATTCATTCCTGTTTGTTTTCCTCCTCTTGTTGGCCAGTGAGCTACCCATTTATCAAAAGCTGTTAATCCTGCAAGTTGATTATTAAACCAAGATGAACTAGCATATACCATTGCATAGTATCCTGCATTCTCGAAAGCTCTACATTCAATTGTACATATATCTCTTAATGTTTGATTTGAAGGCATTCCATTTCTTTTCTTATAGCCATCTGCATCTTCCATATCAATTACTAAGAAGTTAGGTTTAACTGCATATGAATTAGCTAAATTAATAACATTTTGAGCTTCTTGAGCAGCTCTATCAGTATTTAAAGCATACGAATAAATATATAAACCATATGGTTTTCCGTTCTGTATTGCTAAATTAACATTTCTATCAACTTTACTATCTTTACTAATACCTGCATGAGATCTAAATATGAAAAAATCTACTTGATTTGCCAAAGCTCCTATATTAATATCTCCCTGCCAAGCACTAATATCTGGTCCAATATATGCCATTATTCTTTTACCTCCTCTTCTTCTTCATAATTTCTTAATTCTTCGATGTTAACATCTTCGATAACTTCATTTTCATCCATTTATAAGTTACCTCCTCTCTTTTCATCTATTAATATTTTACTTAAAAATGAAAAAGAGACTATTTTTCAATAGTCTCCTTATATTATTTATGATTTATTTATAGGCATTTATATTAACATATGCTACTCTTCCAGTTGCAACAGCTATAACTTTATCTACGTTACTTGAAGTATTTTCTAATATCTTAACAGTTGTATTTGCTTTATATGTATATACAGTACCTGTTAAATCTGGTTTTGAATACATATAAGTTGTAGATTTAAATTTTCTAGTTTCACCTACAGTGTTTCTTCCTGATGGTTTTGAATCAGCTAAATATTGTGTTGATACCCAACCACTAACAGGACTTTCTATACTGCTCCAATCTCCTGATTGACCTGTTACAATTACTTGAGTACCTTTTTGTAAGCTACCTATTACATTTCCTCCAGGATTATCTCTAACATTTAAAGGTAATGAATTTGTATTTACATACATTGTTCTTTTTGTTACAGGTTCTGAATAAGTTAAATAATAATTTGCTACCCATTTATCTGATCCTATTCTAGCCCAATCACCTTGTACTTCATATACTAATACTTGAGTTCCTTTTGGTAATGATCCTATTACATCTCCATTAGGAGCATTTCTTACATTTAAATTTAAAGATTGTGTATTAACCCAAGCTACTTTTGGATCTGGTTGAGGTCCAGGAGCAGGTGGTTCTATACCTCCAATATTAAATGCAAAGAATCTTTGAGCATTTGAATTAGCTTTAAATTGATCTATTTGTACATATGCACTTGTTCCTTCTAAATCTACTAATCCTTGTCTTCCAGGTCTATCAAATTTTCCTGCATATAAATAAGGATCATATATACAAATTTCATCCCCTCTATATCCTATAGCAAGTATAAAATGTCCATCAGTAGTCCATAAACCAGGTCCACAGCAAATTACAACTGCCCAACCTTTTTTAACATAATCAAATGTTTCATATGAACTAGATAATCTTTTATATTCTAATCCCCATCTTTCTGCTACATAGGGATATAAATCATCGCTTGTTCCTCCAGGTACTCTAAATCCTTCATTAATACAAATATCTCCCATTTGATCAGGATATATGATTTCTTTAGAACTAGATACTACCATAGCAGCACATGTAGGACCACATCCACTTGTTCCTATTGTTTTATTTTCATAACCAGGATAAGCAGGATATGGGTGGTTTTTCCATCTTGAATCTGTTTGATTGTAATAAACCTTACTCATTATTTACCACCTTCCTCTTCAATTTCTACTTTTTCAGCTTCTTTATAAGAATCGGCTTCTTCAAATGTCATTTTTGGAACTTCTAAAGTGTCTAATATATTATCAACAAAAACTCCATTAACTGTTTCTAGAACATTATCTGTATTGTTTGTTTCTTCCATAATAAGTTACCTCCTTCTTATTATTATCATTAATATTTTACCTTTAAATATAAAAAGAAAAAGAATAGATATTTCTATCTACTCTTTTATGAATTTTCAAAATAATAATAACATCCAACTAACCCTTTATTCATTCCCATAGCTATAGGTACTACAAAATATTCCCAGTCATCAGTATTTATTGTATAATTTCTCAAAACACTAATATACGTATAATTATTTCCTGATATTATATAATGATACTCATTATTTTCATTATTATAATTTATAGGATGAATAGCAAGACTAAAACTATATAAATTTTTTGATTTATTTGTACTTATCATATTATAAGGAACATTAAGATCATATTTAAAGGTCATATCTTCATTTAAAACTCCTCTATGATAAGGAGCTTCGAAATCAGGTTCTATTAATCCATTAGTATATATAAAAGTTCCATCTAGTGATATTTCTCCTATATAATGCAAGTTTTGAATAATAGATTCTCTTGAAAAATTAGATTTATAAATTTTTATTCCATCAATAGTAAAATAACTAGATCCATTATAGCAATAATGATTTGTATAAGTTAGAGAACAAGGAGATAAAGTTTCTCCCCAATAAAACTTATCACCAGTAGTCGAATAAGTATTTGTAATAGTATTAGTGTCAATATTATAAATTCTTAATTTATATGTATCAGAATTACCATAATAAGGAGATCTTTCTCTATTACGTGTAAACCAAACTAGATTTCTTTCATTATCTTTCATTAATTGTCCTTCACTGACAAAAAAACTATCAGGTTCACTTTTATTTGTCCATGTTTCTTTTGAAACTACCTCTACAGAATTAAAAGTAGATAATTTAATTCTTAGTAAAGTAGAATATCCTGTATAAGAACTAGAACTATAAGCTTTATAAGGACATAAAGCTACAAATAAATAATCAGATTGACTATCATATATAACACCTTGAAATCCTGAGGTTTGACCTGCATTAAAAGTATATTCCAATTCTTTTGAATCTTCATTTGTCATACTATGTCTAGTTATTTTTAGACTACCATTGGATCCACTAGTAATATAAAAATTTAAATAATATTCTCCAATAATCTTACATAAATTACTATAACTTCTAGAAACAGTATAATCAATTGAGGTATCAGATAAAGTGTCTATAATTGAAAAAGAATAATTATTAGAGCTAACATACTTAGGATTGGTTATACCATACCTTTTATCTAAACTCATATAAGGATATCCATTTTTCTCACTACTATCTAATATAATGGCAATATTATCATTATTAGAAATATTAGTAGATGTTGATATTGTTTTTATTCTTCCAGTATCTTCTATATTATTAATAGAAGATCCTAAAGCTAATTGATGCTTATAATTATTAATACCTAAATAATTATAAGTATCACTACCAATTGAACCTGTACTACTTTTTCTTGATATTGATTCATCATATATCTTTTTAAATATTTTAGATTTATCTAAATGATCCCATATAGAACCATCGCCATATAAAACTTCTTGAGCTCCCAAAGCAGTTATTCCATCATATAGTTCATAATTTGCTGTAGCAGTAAGCTGTGTAGGAGCTACTTCATACTCACTTTTTTCTATATTATATTTAAAAAGTCCAGAGAATACAGGAGAATCAGTTTGTAAAAAATTATTAATAAATTCTATATTTTCCGAATAATTTATTTTAAAAGAAGTAGGTATTTTTATAGGTTGTGCTTGTGTTTCAGATATTTCCCATGTAAGTCCATCAGAAGAAATATAATTTAGATTAATATCAAAATATTCTGTCTCCCCTGTAATAGGGTCTTGATAATTTAATGAGCATTGAAGAGAAGCATCATAATATTCATATTCAGAATCTATATTTATAGAAAAATCTAAACCACCTTGCCAAGCTTCATTAACAGGTGAGCATGAAATATATGCATAGCTAGGTTCCAAAACAGGTACAGAAGAAAATGTTACAGTATCCTTACAATATAAACTTTGAAAAACAGAAGTTTCGTATATATCAGATTTATCATTACTATAAACTACAGCTAATCCATTTTCTTTAGGAGATGAATCCGCCTGCATTTCCTCAATACTACTAAACATCTTTATATCACTAGCTTCTCCTGATCCTTCATGAGTTCCAACTATACCTAGTACTGTTTCACCTTTAGCAATTTTTTCAGGTGATAAATTTATAGCTTGTGTTATAGCAGAATATGTTGCAGATGTTTTTACATCTTTTCTTAATATAACAGGCATATAATTTATATAATATAATTTTTGTTGATTATCATCTGCTTGAACGTTGACATGAGGATTATCCACCCCAGAATCATAACTAGATACATTACCTGTGATTTTTTCACCATTGATGTAAGCTGTTCGATTTATTCTAATATCAGATGCTGTTGCTGTAGCATCTGAAGTGTCAATACCTTCTTCTAAGGTTCCTATGACATCAAATATTTTTACATCTTTTTTAATGTTTTCAGGAATGATTTTAGAAGTTTTTTCAGCTAAAATATCTTCTGATAATTCTAATGTTTTACTTGACATTATAATCTCCTCTCTAATTACTTAATTTATTCATACATTCTATACAAATATTCATATAGTTTCTTCCTATAGGATTATTTGATATTTTATCTTGTGTTATTATTTCTCCTCTTGTAGGTTTATTATTTCCAGCAAAATTATCTATATCTTTGTTAAATTTAACATTGTTTCTATCACTATCAAATACAGCATAATTATTAACTTTGTTTTGAATTTGTAATATAGAATCATATATACCTTGATAGTTTTCAGCTTTAATAATAGATTCTGCAGGTAATTCTTTATTAGTGCTTGGTAAAGCACTTCTACTAGCAAAATATACGTCATATAATCTAACACTATAATTTCTAACAGTAGTATAATGTCTTAATAGTACTAATTCATTTTTCTTAATTCCTTCTGCTTGTGTTATTTCATTTATAGCGGAATTATTTACAGTAGAAGTATCTGACCATTCACTCCAAATATTCGAATAATAATTCTTTTGGAATCTTATTTTAATTTTAAAAGAAGATGTATTTGGAAATGATGCTATTAATGATGGATTAATAACTAAAGGTTTCATATAAGTAACTGTATTTGTACTAAATATTGTAGGATATAAATCAAAAGTATAAGTTACATCATTTATATTTAACTCTATGGCTTTATATCTATAATTAGCAGCTGTAACATTTAATACATCAAAATCATCATCAGCAGGGGCTGTAACAAGTATTCTAAATTGATTATTATGCCAAGAAGTTCCATTTATAGGACCATCAATTACTGGTTTTTTTAATTTACCAATTGGTTTTATAAATTGCTTTTTATTTTCAGTACCATATAATTTTCCTGTGCCATCAGCTTTATTATAGAAAGGTTGAATACCTATCCAGTTAATAGTACCTCTATTTAACTCTGTTCTAATATTCAAAGCTTGACCGGTAGTTAAGTCAGTTGTATTTAGAGTTTTAGTAGTTTTTACAGTACTACAAGTACTATCTGTATATACTTTGAATATATATCCATCGATGACTCCTCCATCTATATCAGAAGGATAAGTCCATTGCACATATACATAAGGATGTTCATCTATAAAATACTCTCTTCCTGCAAATAATTGTTTACTTGTATCAGGAGTCTTATTATCAGAATTACAATCATAATATAAAATATTATTTTCTCCAATAGTTTTTGTAGGTTTATAATTAACTTTTACAGCAATATTTGAAGTATCTTTAGTTTTTCCACTAGATTCATTTTTTCTTCTTAATTTAAGATTAAATGTAGCACTATCAGTACTTCTTTGAGCAACGCTTAATATACCATTTAAAAAAGACTTTGTTATAGTTAACGTTTGGGCTGTATTACCAGCATCATTATTAGTAGGATCATGTTTACCTAAGTCTTTCCAAGAAGAGCCATTATTTACACTATAATAAGTTTTAAATTGATTTTCTAATGATGACCATTTTCTATTATTTGTAGACCACTTAATTTGTGGATTATTTTTAGCATCACCTGAAATTGTAGATGGATCTACTGAAAAAGAAGTTATATCAGGTAATTTATATGTATATAAAGTTAATTCATTAGAATCAGCATATAAAGAGCTATCATAATCATGAGTTCTTCTAGCTTTTACTCTATATGAACTAGCATGAGCTACACCACTATCAGAAGGTTTAAATATATAATCTCCTCCATTATTACCAATAGAAGTAGTATGTTCATGATTATTAATGGTAACTTTTACAGTTGTAGGATTAGCATCTCCAGAAGTATTAGCTGCTACTGTTATAGATCTATTACTATCATAATTTGATATACTAGTATTAGAGCTTATAGATATTGTAGGTTTTTGATATAAAGAACTTAAAGATAAAGATCCAATTACTTCTCTACTATGTCCTTGATCACATTCTCCATTTGTTTTCCATACACAATAACAATATACTACTAAATCACCACTAGTCCAATTCAATTCTTGATTATAAGAAATACTAAAAGAACCTCCAGTAGGATTACCACTTTTTGTTTGAGGATTAAACCATCCTTTACCTGATCTTGTTACCCATCCAGGAATAGAAGGATCCCAAGTAGTCATATTTTGAAAAGGTAATCTAGCAGTTGAATCTTGAGGGGTGACTATTTGTACAGATAAACCAGCATAATTTTGGCTTTGAGATGCAAAAGCAGGAGGAGTATTATAATGCCAACCTGAACGTATAGCTATTGTTACTGTACCATTTACTCTAACTTTACCTGATCCTGATTTTGAAACTTCAAAACTACCTGAAGAATCTATTAAGGGACCTGTATGAAAAGCTTCTTTATAACAATTTAAAGTAGCCATTAAGTTGCTCCTTTCAAAATCAATATTTCTATTAATATTTTACCTAAAAATAAAGAGTAGATATTTTCATCTACTCTTTAAATATTGTAAAATTATTATTCTTCAACTTTAACTTCTTCAACAACTTCAGGTGCAGGTATTGATTCTTGTTTTACATTTTGGGCTAATAATTTAAGATCTTTTAATAATTCTTGATTTTCTTTCTTATCAAACCATCCTTCATTTAATCCATATACTGCACTTTCTATTAACATATTTATTTCTGCAGGTGTTATTTTAATTCCTTTACTTTGTAATATTTCTGATACTTGAACTGTAGCTTTTTCTAATTTTTCTTTTCCACTTAAATCGGTATATACTTGTTCAACAAATTTAACGGCATCTGTAACAACTGCTTTAGCTGTTTCATTATTCACTTTTTCTTCATATACTTTTTTAAGTCTATTTCCTATATATGTAAATAATCCTGTTATAAATGTTGCAAGTACTGGTAATAATATTTGTATAAATTGATTTAATATTTCATTTTGTTCCATTGATTTTTACCTCCTTTCTTATAAATTTATGGGTTATATTTATTTTGAACGAACAATGTAACATATGGAAAATAAACTATATTTCCAGTCGATATTTCCTCTAAATAAACATTATCATTGAATGATGTTTGCTCATTTTTAGTTGATGTAAGTTGATAAGCATTGGCATATGTTGCTGTTGGAATTGTATTTGTGGTTATCTTTACACTTACTAATTTATCATAATAATCTAGTTGTTCTTTTATTGGCAGAGTGATATTACCCCCAGCATATTTACTGCTATCTTCTACTATTGCTTTTAAATATTCATTATGTCCAGTATCACCTATTATAGGACAATTATATATTGATGAATTAAACGCTGCCACAAACATATAATAGTCATTATTTAAAACTAGACCATCTGTATCTATACAAATAATTGGAACACTCCTCAAAATATAATATGGAGGTAATGTAGTTTGACTACTAGAACCTTCATATGTTCCAGTTACATTAAATATAGAAATATCTTTTTTAATATTTTCAGGTATTATTTTTTCTTCTTTTTCAGTTAAAATACTTTGAGCTTTTTCTTTTAAAGTTGACATTTTCTTTCTCCTTTCTATATAAATATCATACAAGGTACACCTGTAAGACCTGCTTTATATGCTGCAAGTACTCTATGTCTTCCATCAAATATCTTTTCTACAAAATCTATATAAGGAAGATTTTGCTTATCATCATTTTCTATTTTAGTAGCATAATCATCAACTACTTCATTAACAATATCAGGTCTATTTAATATATCTTGTATATTTGTATATTCTCTATCTTCTATAATATATGTATATTGTAAATATTGTTCAGGAGTTAATTCTACTATTCTAGGCTCTAGAAAATAATAATCATTCCAGTAATAAGATGTAAATTGATGATGTTCAACATACAATACATATTCTTTTATATTTAAAAATAAAGTATCTAAAGAAAATCCTTGATAATTTTTCTTTTTTGTAGCTTTAGGAATATTATATTTCTCTACATATATTTTTTCATTTTCCATTCTATTAAAATATTGATCAATTATTTTCTTATAATTTTCTACTATATATCTTGTATTTTCCCAACTCATTATTTTAACTCCTTTTATATTTAGATATATAAAGTATCAATTTTATTATAAAAATTGAAATTTACTATGTTTATGTCTCAAATAACTATGATTATTCAGCTATTCCTTTACCTTGCATTAATCTTTTTCTTTTTTGTTTTTTAAGTCTATAAGCTTCTAAAACTTGCATATTTTCTGAATAATGTTCTAATACTTTTATTAAATTCCAAATAACATCCATTTGAGTTAATTGAGCTGTAACAGGTAAATCTGGATTTTCATGAATCTGTACAGCTCTTTTTTGTAAGTCTGAAACAACACTGTCTATTATTTCTTTTTTATAATCTCTATCATTATCTTTCTTCATCTTCCCATTCTCCATATAAAGCATCATCTATTAACTGTTGTGTTTCTCTCTTTTGTTTTGCTCTATTAAATTTTTCTTTTCTTTTTTCAGTATCTAAATCTAAAGGAGATAAAGCAGTCATTGCAAGAATTTCTTGTATATCTTCAGGAGATAATATATCTTCAGGTCTAATATCTATTCCATTTTGTCTAGCTCTTAAAACAGATGCTTTATAATTTTGCATTGCTTGATTCACTAGTTGTTTTTCTCGTTCCGGTAAAGAATGAAGCCATTTATGATTATATCCTCTAACAATAGCTCCATTCTCAACAGTAGCTTTTCCTCCTAGATGTTTTTCATGAATATGGTGATAAGTTAACATATCATCATATTTAGAATATCCTTTTATTTTCTTTCGTTTACTAGGAGGAATATATCTTAAACCTAACTTCTCTATAAAACAGATTTTACCAAAGAGTTTTTCTAATTCACGTCTAGCTTCATTATTGTTCATGACTTATATTCCCCTTTCCGATTTAACCGTTATATACTATTCTAACCTTTCCTTGATCATTCACAGTAGACATTACTACTCCAAATTTTTCAATTCTATTATTAGTATAATCAACAGTTCCATCAGGAAGTGCTTTAACTATTTGACCAGGAGTTAAATAAGGATTATTTGTTTTAACCCAAATTTTACCTACCATACCTACAATACATTTTTGATCTTCTTCTAAATCTTTTCCTCCAAGTAATACACCTTCTGTATTTGAACATATACCTACTATAGCATCAAGATCTGACATCATTTCTACTTTATGAACTAATCCATCTTCTCTTATACATACTATATCTCCTGGCTCTATTATTTCTTCTGGTAATTTTTCAAATACTTCAGCATAGTCATTATATACAGCATTATAAACTTTAGATCCTGTAATTGTTCCTGTTGTAGTCCAATTTCCAGTACCTGTTAATGTTCCATTAACTGTTGTATTCCCTAAAGATGTTGTTCCTGCATATAAATTCTTTTCACCTGAACTTCCTACATAGAAGTTACAGTTTGTTCTTAAATTTGTAGCGTTATTATCTTTAGTTATTGTTACATCTCCACCAGTTCCTCTAGAAAATGTTACAACACCATTTGAAGTTTTTAATCCATTACCTGTTATTAATCCAGTTGCTGTTATAGTACTATTAGTTGCTAAAGCTCCATCTAAATTTAATATTTTTTGATTATCAGTTTTGTATAAACTAACATCCATAGCACTATTATCATCTTTCCAATAAATAATTGGATTAACAGATGTGCTTGCGTTATATAATTCTAATTTACCACTATTATATAATTTAGAATATGATGTATTAGCAGTATTTCTTGTTAGATAATATCCAGCATCAGCTGTATTATTTATTTCATTAATAGCTCCAGGTGTAAATATTGTTTTTATAGATGCATCAGCATTTGCTATTTGCCATTCACTATTTTTTAACCAAGTTTTCTCTTGTCCAAATGTTGTTGTAGATCCTAAATATAATGTAGTTGTAGCTCTAACATCATTTAAGAAATCTGATTTAGGACTTATTTTCATAAAGCTTACATTATCTTGTAATAATGATACTACTTGATTAGAATTATTATATTGCCATATAGCCTTTCCTACAGTGAATTTAGCTGTATTAGCATCTGTGAATGTAAAATTAAATGCTAAATTAGGAGCATTTGGATCTGTTATTTTAACATTATTATTATCTAAAGTTAATTTAGGTGAATTTGTATTTTCAGTAGATAATGATATTTCATTATCTCCTTCTATTGTAACTGGTCCTTCTGCATCAATACATATTCCACCATTATTGTGAATATGTAATTTATTATCAGTTTCTGATTCGTAAATTTCTCCTTTTCCTATACTCCATTTATAAGTATTACCTTCAACATCAATATTTATATCTCTATCAGAATTATCAATATAATAAATATTGCCAGTATCACCCCAGTTAGTTTTAGGATCTTGATTTATAAAATTAGTAATATATTCTATATCTTTATCATCTATAACACCATCATGATTTACATCAGATAATATTTTTTCTAAGTCTGTAGGAGTAGCAGTACCATCAACAAAAGTTTGGATTATTCTTAAATCTTCAGCATCAATAACTCCATCTCTATTAACATCTCCATAAAATTGTAATAGATTATTATTTACTGTAGGATCTTTAATAGTTATATGAGAACCATTTTCATCCACATTCATAATAATTCCAGGATTACTATTTTCTCTATTATCAGCTATTGTAATAGGTCCATATACAATATCTCCTTCTTTAGAAAAATACCAATCAGGAATTTTATAAATATATTCTTGAAGATTTAATCTTCTTATATCTGGATGTTTTGGATCTAAAAATTTACATAGAATATCTTCTGCCCATATTCTTCCATATTTATCTTCGTCTTCTTCTAAATTAGAAAAATTAGTTCCATCCCATTCTACTGAACCTAAATATAATATATCTGGATCTGTTACAGGATCTGGTTTCTCATCAAAATATGTTAGATATACTCCTTTAAAAGTTCTTAAAGAACCATATACTAAATCACCTAAAACATTTCTAGAGCTATCTCTAGCTAGTTTGAATGCTAAATACCATTTTCCTATTCCATCTGGAGCTCCTATTGTAATAGAATTCTCCATAATAAGATCCATACCATTAATTGAACATTGACCTTTTAATACTCTTATCAAAGGTTCTCCTGTAGATATATCACTTATTAAACTCAATTCAAAAGAAGGTTTAACTATACAGAAGTTCTTACTTGATACTCTAGTTACAAATCTAGCCATATTAAATTCAAGATTCAATTTACCGTCATCTTGTTGGTTTGAACCAGGATAACATGTAATATCTTCTCCATTGTAATTTACTATTGGATGAGCCATTTATTTTGCCTCCTTATCTTTTATTCATCTATTAATATTTTACACAAAAATAAAAGAGATTATTTTCATATAATCTCTTTATATATCTATAAATTATATTCTATTTTAATAATATTACATTATCATATAAATATTTCATATAATTTCTGCCACCAGTTCCATCTTTAGCAGCTGTAACATATTCATCAGTTGTTGTAAATGATGTTATAATCTGATTTTGATAATCAAATTTAACTTTTACTAAATCATTATGAACAGGAGCATAATTATTAACTTGATTTTTAGTTTCTACAATTCTTTTAAAAATATTATCATAAGTATATTGAGATTGTAGAATAATAGTAGTTTTAGCTATAGCTTTATCAGGTACACCACCTGTTACTGCATAAGTATTTTTTGCATTATTAACAGCATCTCTTACAGTATTATAATGAGCTGCCATTATAAAATCTCCTTGTGATACTGAATAACTAGGTACTACTTTTATTATAGTTACTTTATCTGACCATTCACTCCATCCATATTCTGTATCGGCTGTAGCATTATAAGGCTTTTTAACTCTTACTCTCATTATATAAGTAGATGTTTTGGTTATATTATTAGCATTTGGCCATATTATAATTTTCTTTTGATATGTTAAATCATTTACTAAAGATGAAAATGTATAATTTTGACTTATCAATGTAGCTCCCGAACTTGTACCATCTGTATTTGCAAATTTATAAACTTTTCCATTTATATCAAATTCTATATTATCATATTTATAAGTTCCTGTTACAGAATCTTTATCAGGATCAGTAGGAAGTTGAAAACAAATTCTAAAATCATCATTTATCCAATTGCTATTATTGATAGGATATGTTATAACAGGTTTATTTAATCTATTCATAACAATAATAAAAGGTATTTTTTCTATTGTACCATTATAATACCAGAAATTAGCTTGAGTTTCTGTATCATTTTTAAAATATGGTGTAATATCTATATAAGTTAATAAACCATTTGCAGGTATATCATTCTTTGGAATAACATAATTCTTATTTGATGTGTAATATGTTTTAACCACAGTTCCTGCATTGTTATATAATCTTATTCTATATCCCTGAGTATATCCAGCTTGAGCTTGTGTAGTATCATAAGACCATGAAACTGTAACATCAGTTAGTTTTGATTTAGCTATTACTTTAGATTTGGGTATATTATTTCCTGAACTGTCCTTATATGAAACGTTATTATTAACTATACCAATTCTAGGTCTATAATAAACAGTAAATGTAATAGTAGGTTTATTTGTAGATTCATAAATGGTTGTACTTGTATTAAGTTTTGTACTCCATCTTTCCATTTGTAAAATTATACTCTGACCATCATTAGCTTTTGGAACTAAAGATCGCATTTCTGCAGCAGTTCTTGACCAAGAAGTTATATTTCCTAATGATGTCCAGCCAGTATAATCTGCAGAACCTCTTTTTATTCTATATCTTGTTACAAAATCATTTTCATAAGCTGACCATGCTCTATTATTAGTACCAGATATTGTAAATTTATTATCTTGATTAGCATTTTGTGAAGTTCTTGTAGCTGTAATAGAATTATTTAAAGTTGGAATTCTATAGGTATAAATAACTAATCCTTGTCTAGGATCCCAATTATTAGGAGATAGAGCTTCTCCGACCCTTAGATACTAAAGTGATTCTATATCTTTGACCATCAGAAAAACCTTTATCTGTTCCTAAATCATAATAATCCCAAACTCCTGATGAAGATCCTGTAACTCTTCTTAATACAGGTTCCCATCTAACTCCCCATTGTGTAGCATTATAATCATGAATAGCTAATGTTATAGGACAATTTGAATTTGAACCCGAATTATAACTATAATGCACTCCCCATTGTTTTCCAGATCCAGTTGTAGAAGTAGATTGTACTTTTGCTATTCTTGTATAATCATCAGGATTTAACCATATAGAAGAAGGAGTATATGGATTATATGCAGGATAATATACTGTATCTGACCAAGTTCCATGATATGGACAACTAGTTCTACCACCAATATCAGTAGCTCTAGAACCGGATCCAGCTGTACAATTATTAGACTCACCTGTAGGATTTGCATATGTTCCTTGATGACACCATATATCTATAGTAACACCACTAGCTCCTGAAGAATTATCGTTATATCTATCAAATTCAATTGATCCACTAGTATCACTATAGTTACCACCAACAAGGTAACCGATAGTTGAAGCATTATCTACTGTTACTTTAATACCTAAAGCATTAGAAGAACCATAATAAGCTCCTGAACCCAGACTATTATAAAAATCAAATTTATAATGCACATAAGGAGTTTTATCACTAGCTCTAGTAGCAGAATAACTACATGTTAGATACATAGTAGGGCGCCAGTGCCATGATTTGTTAGAAAATAGATCAGCCATTTTTTCTCCTCTCTATTTATATTTTTAGTATGAATACTTGTAAATCATTAATATCATAAACAACCGATGTATTAACTCTAATAGTATTATTATCAATAATACTATTATCTATATATAATTGTTCTCCAGTAGTAGAATTTCTAAACTGAACTATTATATTAGAAGAATTTAAATTATGAGTTACAGTAAATGTAGTACTTATATTATCTCCTAAAGTAGTAGTGTATGATGATATAGCTCTATCATCTACATATTTTTTAGTAGCTGGATGATAATCTTGAGTTGGATTATATGAACCAGTTGTATATGAATCTGCTTTCAAGAAAGATCCTTCAGATGATGTTGAGTAACTACTTGATACATTATCTACAACAAAGGTACTACCCTCACTTCTAAATGTAATAGAAAAGTAATATTTAATCATATTAAGTGTACTTGCAGGTTGGTTTTGATTAATTACATTCCAATGTTCATGTAATCCTAAAACTCGCCATGTTAAACTTTGAGCAGTAGGATTAGGTAAAGTTGAGTTTATACAGAATATATTAAATTTATTATCTGTATTATTTTCTGCAAATATATAAATTGGTTTAGTATTTCTATTAGGTATAAATGAATTTAATAAATTAATAAAATCAGTTAATTCATCAGAACTCATATTATTACTATATCTTAAAACTTCATATGGTAAATTTGTATTAGCTGTTATTCTTATTCTATCATTTGTATTAGTAACAGTTATACCTTCACCGAAATCTAATATATGTCTATATGGAACTAAAGATCCAAATGCATAAACATCATGGCCTATATTGTTAAATATATTATCATAACCAGTTTGAGTTATTCCTAATTTTAATCCAAAATTTGAAGAACCATCTGATGATACAGCTGAACTTGTTCCTAATATCTCAACATCTCCACCATTATCAGAATTAATAGAGAAAGCAGATGTTAGATTAGATACTGAAGCTCCTTCTATTATACCATTTCCAGATGTAACAACTATCTTATTTTGAGGTATTGTATTACCTATTGTATAATTAATATAATTTGTATCTAAAGCACCTACATCAGAAGCTTGTAATGTTACAGCTCCTGTATTTCCATTAACACTTAATACATTATCATTAGTATCAATTTTATTCCAAGTACCATCATAATATAAACACCAATCTCCTACTTGGAACAATTTATTATTAAATGTAGCTTCTGTATCAGCTATCCAGAACTGACCTTCCATAGGATTGTTACTTGGAGCTCCTGTTTGAGGATTCCAATTACCTTTAGGTACTAATCCTGTTTGAGAAGCAGGTAATTGAGAAGGTGTTAATTTACCATCTTGACCTAAAGTAGCTACGGTTACACCTAAATCAGAACTTTGAACAATATTACTTCCAGGATCTAATGTTAAATTAATACTTGCTTGAGTTGCAGAAGTATCTATATCTACAATACCACTAGCTTCTCCTGTTACTATTAATCTTATAGGATGATCTAAAGCTGAAGATGTTTGAGCGTTACCTGGTAAATCACCATTTGCATTAACAGCTAAAGCTTTTCCTTCAGTAGGTATTTGACTTAATATATTATTTGCAGAAGTATTTATAGAAACATTTCCACTTAAATCTGTACTAACTGATCCTGTTATATCTCCAGTTAAACTAATACTAATTGCATTTGCTAAAGCATTTGTAGAAGCTGATGTTCCTGGTAATATTAGATCATTATTTACTTTTAAAGGTTTTCCTGCTGTAGGAATATCAGTAGATGCTACAGAAGCTATTTTATTATCTACCTGATTTTTATTATAATAATTTTCAGGATCTACAGTTGAAATAGCATCTATTTGATCTTGTAAATCAACCATAGTAGCTTCATAATCTGTATGATGATGTTTTGAACCATCTATTTCTAAATTAACTGTAGTATCAGTTAATTTATTAACAAGAGCACTTCCTGAAGCCCCTCCAGCAAAAGTTAATGTAAATGGATTTGCAGTCATTCTAAATGATCTAGATTGAGAATTATAATTTACAGTTATACCTTCAGCTGTCATTCTTGAGAATACATCATTTACTTGAACCAATGCTTGATCTCTAGCAGCTGAGTTAAAATCTATAATATCATTAGCCACATGACTATGACCTACAAGAGATATATCATCTAATGTCATACCATTAATTCTTTTAACATTAATATCTAAAGGACTTGGTAATGATGGATCTTGTAATTTAGAATATATATCCTGTGGAGTTATAACTTTTATAGCAGATACATCTAAGTTTCCTTCATGAAATACTTCATATATATGATCATCTTTAGGATACTCAGAAGGATCTTCCTCTGGTATTTCGGAATAATCGACAAACATTTGATTATTTTTATTATGAAATTCTGATCTTAAATATGATTTACCATTATCACCTAATAATAATTCATCATTAGAACTCATTTTACCATTTGGTAATAATCTAATACCTCCTCCTAAAAAAGAAGATATTATCATATTATCATTAGATTCTTCTATATAAATCTTACCTTTGATAATACGATTTTTATCACGAATAACAACAGATCCATCTTTTAATAAACCATTATTATCTAAAACAGTATATGGTTGATTTCCATTATATACATCAGTTATATTTCTATTGTCATCATATACATATGCACTTGGATAACTCGTATCTGTATATAAAGAAACCCATTTATTATTCCATAGCCATAATGAGTTATCTTCCCAGCAATAATAAGTTGTTCCATAAGCAGGTGTCATATAATAGAATAAATCATTTAAAGTATTAACTCCGGTATAACTATAAGTTACTCTTCTACTATTTGATTCATCATAATATAATCTTTGTGTATCTAAGCACATATACATATTGCCTTGTTTTTTATTGGTAGTTAATAAATCAAATTCGTTCATTCTATATATTCTATTTATTTGTGGAGTTATCACTGCCATATTTTTCTCTCCTTATAAAATAAAAAATTAGTAGGATATCACTTATCCTACTAATATTTTACTTATTTTAAATATCGCAATTTTTATAAATTTTATTAATTATTATCGTCTTTAAGCTTCTTTGAATTTCTATAGTCGAAATATTCACTACCTTCTTTATCTATTGTATCAATAGTATATTGTTTACCTCTAAACCATCTCAATTCAGAAGAAGGATTCATAATATCATCATATTGAACATAATATACATCATTTGGATTTTCTATAGAAGCTTGTTTTGCTTTTTCTTCAGCTTCTTCATTAGACATTTCATACCAAGCATGTAATACATGACCATTATCAAACTCATTATAATGAGATATTCTTTTTTGTTTTGTTCCTTCTGTTTTTATCTCTTTTGATTCTAATAACTCATTATATATAAATTCTCTTAATTCTTGATATTCTCCATTTTCATCTCCAAATTGACCTTCTAATTCATCTAAAGCTGATAGAGCATCATCTGGATCTTTTTCATCTAATTCTAGGTTTCTACAAAATGTTTTATATTGTTTATCCATTCTTTTTAAATATGCATCATGATCTTTATCTAAATCATTAGATTCATTTAAATCAAATTTTCCTATATTAGCTACATACCATAAAATTCCTTCATCTACATCATATTGTTTTGCTAAAGCTTTTACTTTTTCTGATGATAAGAATGCATGATTAACTGGAATCAATTCTTTATATTTATTTTGTTCTTCTTTTGATAAAGCATCAAATTCATCTTTGAAATTTCTTCCTTCTATTTCATCTATTTTAGCTTCTTCATCTGATCCAGGTTCAGTACCTAAATCTGTTTTTATATCATCAGATTCTTCTATTATTTCATATTTTTCTATATCAGGAACTAAAACTTCACTTCCTGCTTCATTTATATATGTAGGTATAAATGAATTCTCATAAGTTCCATCATCTACTTTAGTTAATATATATCCATCAGAAGTTTTTATTCTATTTGGATATTTTTTACCTTCAGTTGCTAATTTTTTTACTTCTTCATCTTGTGCATTTACTTTAGCTATTTCAGCATTTATAAATTGAGCTATTTCATCTACAGTATCTACAAAAGTTCTAGCTCCAGCTGCTCCTACAGTAACAGAAAATTTTCCTTGATCATTATCAAAATATATAAATATTGATCTTTTATTATTATCTTTATCATTTAATTGTATATCATTAAAGAATTCATAAAGATCCTCATTAAATACTGTATATTGATTTAATACATAATCTTCTAACTTATTTAATAATTCCTCTTTATCTAATTTCTTTGTTTCTACTTCTTTAGCTTCTTCTTTCTTATTAGGATCAGGAATATAATCTTTTCTTCCTAATAATTTATCATATACTCTATAAGCATCTTGAACAGTTACACTACCATGCATATAAGATACTCTTTCAGTATTATCTCTTTTCCAGTCTAAACCTTCTTCTTTTACTATTTGTTTAACTTTATTAGCTAACCATTTTTTAATTTGTAATTCATCTTTGCCTCTAAATCCTGAAGAATAATCACTAGTATCAAACTTAGCAACAACTTCACTACCTTCATAATCTACAGACATATGTTGCCAAAATCTATCCATTCCAGGACTATTTTCCCATATACCATCAGATAACTGACCTTCAACTGAACTTAGTACATCATAAGCATTTCTATCAGTTAATCCTGTTCTTATAGTAAGATTATTTACACCTTCATTTAATTTTTTAGATTCATCTAAATCTTCTTCCTCATCCTCATCAAAATTGTCATCTTCATTATAATAATCATCTTCGTCTTCATCATCCCAATGTTCATTAAATTCGAAAGGACCTTCACAATCATATATACTACCTTGTTTTGATTTTTCTAAAGAATCTAATAAATTTTCATTTAAACAATAATCAGCTAATTCTCTTAATAATACTTCATAGTCATCTTCTTCTGTTATATCATATATACGTTTTAATATTTGAGGAACATCTCCTGGTGCATATTTATATAACCAATTAGCATAAGATGATAAATCATTAGCCCATCCATTTAATCCTGAATTAACATTATCAAATACATCTCCATCATTATACCACTTATAAATTAATTTATTTACAGCAGTAACTATTTGAGATGCAAATGTTTCTCCTTCTCCTTGATCTGGCATATATTTATTTACTAAGTCTTCAAATTTATCATAATAGCTCCAATCAACTCCTTCTGTTAAAGGTTTTGTTAAAGCTTCATTTTCAGGATCTTCAAGTAATGCTTTTGCTGTAGCTTCTTCTAATCCTTCTTTTTTTATAGAAGACATATAATCTTCCATAGCTTCTTTTACACCACAATCAGGACATATATATGTTTCGTTATCTCTTCTAGATAAAGCAGGATAACCTAAAAACCAATTACCACATTTAGGACATTTCTTAGGAGTTTCATTATCATATGGCATTGGTTCTTTTTCTAACTCTTCTTTACTCTTCATAATATATTTCTCCTTCATTTATTAGATTTTATTTTTCTATTCTATTATTATTTTACCTATTTCATATATTATTCCATTAATTTCTTTTGATCAGCAAGTTGTTTTGCTCTTTCTTTTTGTATTCTTCTAAAATGGTTGTGTGTTAGTTGTTTTATATTATGAGATGGGCAGAGTTTTTGATATCTATCTAATACTTGATTAAATTGGTATCTTGATATATTTTCTTGTTCACAAAATTCTCCAAGTGTCATTATAGAGTTCATATAACTAGTAATTATTCTAATTATTTGCTCATCATTGTAGTTATTAACACTTGTACCAGCTTTATCTATTCTATCTCTAACATCAAATCTTGATTCTTCAGCAATGATCAAATTATTAGGATCTTTTTTACACTCATCACAAATAAATGTAATATAATATGGATCTTTTCTATTATGTAATGTTTTACCTTCTTTACCACATATACAACATATCTTTTGAATTTCAGGTTTTCTAGCTATCATATTGATTATTTTAACTCTTGTTCTTTGCCAGTTTTGAGCTTCTATTTTCTCAGCTGGTGTTAGTCTTTTCTTTCCTCTATCCCATGTCTTTTTCATTTTTCTCACTTCCTCTCCTATAATATTTTTATAGGTCTTAATCACAATTACTTACTTCTTTTAATATCATAATTATTACTATGATTGATAAAGGTATCATTAACCAAAAATGATTTTCTATAAATTGTTCTATTATCCCTAATATATAGAAAAATCCTAATATTAGTAATGTTCCTATTATACCTCCTATTAAATTTTTCATTAGTTCCTTAACGATTTTTTCCATAGTATTTTTCTTCCTTTCTACATACTTTCTTAAATATATTATACTATATATTTTAAAAGATGGAACGGGGTTTATAAAATATTTTTTAAATCTTTCAACTCCTTGAAAACAAAGTCTTTACAAGTGATTTCATCTAATTTTTTATTTAAATGAGCAGTAAATTTAGCCATACATTCATTACATAAATCTTTACCTAATTCAAATTCATTTTGAACATACCAATCAGAATCAGGTCTACCTGCTCCGAATTCCCCTTCATAATAATAAATATATTGATTCCAGTCTCTATTATCATATTCTTTTCCACATATATCACATTTGCATACTATAAAAGTTTTCTCTTCTTCTATTTCATGCATACCTCTTTTATCATCTGATAATAAATCATTAAAAGCAGGATGTTTTATATTATGAGATCCACATTTATTACATACAAGTCTTATATTCTCAGATCCACAGTCATTACAAAATTGAACTAATCTATATTGACCAGTTTTAACTTTCCTCGTTTCCTTCCTCAAAAACATTTTCTTCAGACTCCTTTTTTATAATATCTTCTAAAGTTTCATCAGGATATTTACTAAGTTCTTTATCAACATCATAATTAGTTAAATCTTTTTCTCTATAATCTTTAACTAATTTTCCAGTATCTATCAGTTTATTATCCTTTATTTTTAATACAGTTCTTTTTAAAGCATCTTTCATATGTTTCATAGTAACTTTAATATCATCATAATCTTGAAATCTCATATCTACAGGTTCTGAAGTCCATGCAACAGGATTATCCATTTCATCATAATGCACTTCATGTAAAGCAAAATGTTTAACAAAATATTCTTCATAATCTTTCTTTGAATACCAAGTTTCTTTATATTCAATAAATCTAGTATTCCAATATTTTCCTGTCCATTCTTTATTCATAATCTTCTTCCTTTACTTTTCTTTTTTCATATTTATCATTATATATTCCAGAATCTCCATAATATTTTCTTCTTTTGTGTTGATAACAATCTGGACATAATGCTTCTCCATCAAGCCAAATTCTATCTCCTTCTCTTACATCATTTTTACACCAAGGACATTTTACTATTTCATTTAACCAACTATCACTCATTTTCTACCTCCCAACCATAGATCTTCTGAATACAATTCATTATTATCTACTAACTTGTTTAAATTTGGATTTTCTTTTTTAGCTATTATTAATGCTTCTTCTCTATCAACAAATCTTAAATCATCTGTTATAAATCCTTGTTCAGCATGTTTAAAATCATTTGGATATAATATTATTAATTCGCTATGAGAATTTCTACTAGCATATACTTTACCTTCTTTAGTTCTTATTGCAGGAGCTATTATCATTTTTATTCATCCTCCAAATTACATATATAATATTGTATAGATTCATTATAACTTATTGTATGAGGATATCTTTTAACAATATAATCTAAAAAATCATCAGTACCTGTATAATTAAATAAACCAAAATCATCATTATACTTTTCACAATATAATTTATTATGATCTTTGCGAATTCTATCCATACAGTCCCAAACATTTGCATTATTTTTTAAATACTTTTTAACATCAATAGAATCTAAATATTCATATTCATCATGTTCTTTCTTCTGCCATAATTCTTTTTCTTCTCTAGTCATATTTATTTCTCCTTTATATAATGACCACATCTCCAATCATCCCAACTATATTTATCAGGATATCCTTGTTTCTTTTCCTTTGCAGTTCTAAAATTATCTTCTTTCCACTCTTCTAATTCTTTAGGTATATATTCCCAAACTTTAGTTATAATATTCCCATTAGAAGATTTATAATCAAATTTTTCTATACCATGAGTATATAAAAATTCTTCTAATCTCCATTTAGATGCAAATTTAAAATACATTACATCTTTTGGAATATCATTAAAATAAGCTAAATATGATTTTCCATCATGTTCACCATATGCCTTTAATTTAGTATTATCATTAATAATTAAACAATCATTAAACCAAGCCATATCTATTCTCCTTTATTTCTTCATATCCAAATCTATCTATCATTTCTTTTAAAGTTATAGGATACCAATCCCATAAATCACATCCACAATTATATCTATTAGGTTGATCTATTTTATTAGGATTATTATGTAAGTGACCATGAATATGTATAGATCCATAATGTTGTCTATCCCAATTTTCGATAGGATAATGAGATAAAATAACACATTTACCTTGATCTTCAATTCTTTTATAATAAGTTATTTCTTCCCATAATCTTTCCTTTAAATCAATACTATTTATCCATCCTTCATCATGATTTCCAATTATTAAATGTTTTTTACCATTCAAAGATTTAACAATATCATTTATATTATCTATAGAAGCTTTACTACCTTTCCAAGCAAAATCTCCTAAAATATAAACAGTATCATTAATTCCTATTCTTTCATTCCATCGATCTATTAAGCCTTGTGTCATTTCTTCAATAGTTTTCCAAGGTCTATTTTCATATTTTATAATATTACTATGTCCAAAGTGTAAATCAGATGTGTAAAATATCTTACTCATCTAAATTTACCTCCTCATTATTTATATATAACTTTCCACTATAATAATGAATACTGCTATTTTTTATAATATCTTTACAGTTCTGTATTATAGCTTCTTTTATCTCTTGTTCGTTAGATGTATTTGCAAGTATTGTCATTAACTTTCCTTCTGATAATAAACTACCATTAACACCTTCTATTCTAAAATTTATTTCATGTTCATCTTCATATACTATTGTAAAATCAGATAAATAAGTACTACCATAATCACAAGTAGGACACCCTTGTATATAATGAGAATCATATAATACATCTATTATTTTCATTATCTTTTACTCCTTTTATTATTCCATATAAATCCAAAATCAGTTCTTTTAATTTTACACATATCACCATTTTCTCTATGAAACACAATACCTTCTATATAATGAGTATTTAAATAATCTTTTATTCCCTCAAAAGTTCTAGGAACATTATCTAATATCTTATTACCATGTTTAAAGAAAGTATCAGTTTCTAAATTATAAGGATTTGTTTGAAAATGAGGTCCACATAATTCATATGTTCCATCTTCTAAATGTTCTTTATCTAATCTATTCCAAGCTTCTATAAACCATTTATCGTCGGGTTTATCTTCTTTAACTTCTACCCAATGAGGCCAATGAGTTGTCACAGGATCAGGTTCAGGTTGACAAGGTATAGCTCCTTCAGGAGGTTGTTTACCTTGTTTTGCATCATATCTTTTATATAATTTGTTATTTTGAATCAAACAACAAGTACCATCATATTTTTCTGTAGCTAAACCTTCTCCATTTATTACCCATTCGCAACCAGGAGTTATTTGAGATGTTATAGATTTGACATTATGATTTTCAAACTCCCTTATAAACAAACTAGGTATCTTTTTCATTGTTATTCCTTCCTAGGATCCTGAACTACCTTTAGACCAATGCCTCTACTATATTTATATAACATAAATAAAAATAAAGATTTAAACAATTCAAAATCTATATTATTTCTTTTACAATATCTTTCTACATTTTCATATGTAGGACATTCTATAAATACATTAGCTTGCAAATTTTCTAAATATACTATATCAATAGATAATTCTTCTCCGTTTAATGTAAAATAAACTTTATTACTTCCTCTATCAGTTCTATTACCAGGTCTTTCTTTTCCTATAATTTTAATATCTAAATTTAGATTCATTTTTAATCTCCTTTTCTCAAGAAGATACATAATTATTCAGTTTTTACCTAAAACTCTGTTAAAACTTAAATATGCGCGAAATAACTATATATTTTCCAGATATTCTATCTCTTTATCATGCTTTTTAGCATAATCTATGTATAATTGAGTAGTTTTTCCAATGTATTTGTCTTTATTATAAACGAATAAGATATCAGAAATTAGTATTTCGTCTTCTATTAACTGATTTAATAATACTTGTTCTTCTTCAAATAATTCAGGATTCTTTAATGATGAAGAAAAAACCATATTTCCTTGTAAACATAAATCTGTGTATTTCTGGTTTATATCATCATTAAATTTTTTAGCTCCAACAAGTGTTATTATTTTTCTAGGTTTGTGTTTCAAATAGTTTACCAAATCAGTATCAAAAATGTTTAAGTATTTTTTATAAATCATATCACTATCATATTCATCAATATGTACACGTTCTTCTTCAAGTTGATCTATATAATCTTTAGGAGTATATTCACCTGTTCTAAACATATCTAAAGAAACAAATAAATCAGCCATAAAGTCAGCTATATTTTCTTTATCTATAAAATTTTCTTCACTAAAATATAAAGCATATACTACTGCTGTTAAAATATTTTGTAAACTATGATTAAGTTCTTCTTCAAAAGCTATGGCATAGTCTCTTCTAAAATTTGTGTCAATTTGATTTTCAAAAGATCTAATCCAATCTACTAATTTTGATTTATCTTTATCTCTAGCTGCTTTTTCTAATCTTCTTAATTCATTTCTATTAATCAAACTTCCCATCATATACTCCTATTCTTGTTATCAATCTTCCATTATAGTTAATTCAGCAAAATCTTCAGGATCCATTTCTGTATTATATTCTATATTTCCAAATATCTCTGGCATATCTTCTTTAAACTTTAAAAGTAGTGGTATTAATAATTGATTTATTGCAGGATGAGCATGTTTTGTACATCTTAAACTTAATACATGTTTCCATTCTCTTATATTACAAGTCATATTCACCTCTGCTGCTGTACTATGAGGTAATAACATTCTTAATTGATCTGGAGTACAACCAATCTTACTCATCTCTAAATAAGATTCTTCAATATCCTCCATACAATTTTTCCAAAATTCATATTCAGCTGTATCTTCTTTAATATTTACTGGTTTAATAAATTTAATTTGATTATCAAATTTATCTCTACCATAATTACAATATCTTGTACTCTCAATAGAGAAAGAAGCTATTCTATGTCTTGTTAAGTCTTTATATACTCCTATATCACAAAGCATTCTTACAGATATTTTTTCATGTTCTAAAATACTTTCATGTCCTCTATTAATACAATTTTTTAAAAGATTACTATAACTTGTATCTGTTATAGTATTCTCTGATCTATAACAAGTTCTGCAAGCTCTTTCTAATCTTTTCATAATCTTTTTTCCATCATAGTTTTCAACTTCTATTTTAGGATTAACTACAATCATTTCTGATTCTCCTTTACATTCAATATTATAACACATATTTTAAAAACTGGAACGAGATTTACCAATAAAAAATAGATGTTATATATAATATAACATCTATTTCTTGTATATTTATTTAATATTTTTTGGAGACACTTAAATTAATCTAAAGGACCATAGCTGTTTATCATATCAGCTGATCTTTTTAATATAGCTTTTGCCAAATCTCTATTTTTATCTATTAATTCAAATTGTTCTTGAGTTATATCCCCTCTATCTCTCCAATAGTTTGTGCTATCCCATTTAGGAAGTATTTCATAATACTCATCTGCTTCTTCAACGGTATGGCAACTTTCAGGAGTTCCTGTTACAAAATATAATTTATTTGTAGTAGTTATTCCTACTTTTTCAAGTTCATCTTCAAATGCTTTTATTTTATCATCTTCTGATTCCTCTAATTTTGATTCTTCTTTATTAGATGACTCAGCAGCTTTTAATATATTATCTATTGTATCTGATGCAGTTGCTATATCACTTTTATAAGTTCCTAAAAATTCTGATTCTCCACCTTCTATAGTATCCCATAAATCTTGTAAAGCTTCTGATGCTGTTCTTAAAGCTTTTAAATCATTATAATCTGCTTTCATTTCTGCTTCATTTAATTTAGTCTCTATCATTCTTGTTTGTTGAGCTCTTTTTTGTAGAGCTAAGAATTCATTATTAGTTATTTCTTCATTAAAAGATGCCTCATTTAGAAAATCATCAAATTCTTTATCTGTAGCATCCATTGCTATTAGTTCATTTAATTGTTCTAATAAATCTAAATAACTTTGAGTATGTTCTTCTTTATCTTCATTTATTATTTCTAATATATCTTTAATATCCTGTTCTTTATTTTCTTCTAATGACTCTGTTCTTTTTGAAGTTATCTTTTTAACTATTTCTTTAATTTGTTGAAGATACCAGCTTACTCTTTCATATTGTTCTTTAGAATCATTATCTAAATTATATCTTCTAGTTATTTGAGAATCTTTAGATTTTTTATCCCAATTTTTATATTCAACTTCATCTTTAACTCTTTGTAAATATGATTTTAAATCTTTTAAATCCCATTCAGAAGCATTTAATAAATCTTCAGGTCCTAAAACTTTAAGTTCATTTTTAGCTTCTTCAAATTCTCTTTTAGCTTTTTCATAATACTTATCTACATATGCTTTATAATCATCATCAGATACTTCTTTAACATCCTTTAAAGCTTCTTCATATTCAGCTTTAATTCTTTTACAAATTTCAGCTACATCAGCTAAATCTACTTGGCTTTCACTAATTCCATTATATTTATCACAATCTTTATATGAAGGCAATTTACTGTATTCATTATAAGTTAATCCTTCTAAATAATCAACTCTTATAGATAAATAAACCCTACCATCATCTTTTAAATATGAAATAGGAACCCCATTACATATATAACCTCTAAAATGATTTCCATCATCTGAAAAATCTTCTTCAGGAAATCTTTCTATACCATATTTTTTAAAATTTAATTTATCTTCTTCTAATATATCTACATCTTCATTTAATGCTTTTGTTTCTTCTAATTTATTATCAGCTGATTTAACTTCCTCAGATGCTTCTACTTTTTCTTCTTCATCTTCTTCATCTTCTTTCTCTTCTTTTGCATCTTCAAAAGTTTCAGGAGCAAATTCTGTTCCTTCTTCCTCTTCTTCTGTTTCTTGATTTATTCCATTTTCTTCAGCTACAGTTTCATCAGTTTCTACTCTACCTACCATTACAAAAGCTTCCGGTACTTGAGTACAAACAGGACATATAGCTCCTGGTTCTAATATTTCATCTGTAACAAAAGTAGCTCCACAAATAGGACATGTTTGAAGATATTGACCTTCCCATTCTTCATCGAAAGGAATTTCACCTTCTGGAGTATCTTCAACAATTTCTTGAGCTCTTTCAATAACTTCTTCATATTCTTCACTATTTACTTTAGGATCTGTAACTACTAATATGTTATCTACTATCCCTTCTACATCATTTACATCTTTACTATCATCTAGTTCATCGTAAAGAGCTTTTAATGTAGCTTCTTGTAAATTCATTTTTTCTTTTTCCATTTTAAAACTCCTTTCTAAATTATATTCCAGCAATTATATCATTAATAGATGTTATTGTTTTAACTAAGTCTCCATCTATTTGAACTTGACCTGATATAAAAGCTTTTAGAGGTTCTGATGAACTTCTTATAGTTATATTAATTTGACCTCCTTGAGGTACTGCTATAGTTGATTGACTTTCTCCATTATCAAATGATACTTGTACTTCCATACCTTCATCAGATAATTCATTAAATAATTGAGATGTTCTTAAAGTTATTTGTCCATCTTCTGAATCTGCATCAAAATCTGGAGAACTTAATTTATCACCAATAATATTTAAACTTTTTGTATTTTCTTCTTTTAATCTATTTTTAATAATTAAAGATTCAGTTAAGTTATTAACTTCTTTATATCTTCTTTCTTTTTCATCAGCATATGCAGTAGCTATTTTATCAGCTATATCTTTTAAATTTTTCTTATTTAAATCTATTTCAATACCAAATCTTTTAGCCTGATTCTTAATATAATCACTATCATCACCATCTACTTTGTAAACATCTCTAACAGTTTTATTCATTCTATAATAGAATTCTTGCCAATCTTCTTCAGTCCATGGTTTAACTTCTGATGGTTTTAATAACTCATCAGGAATATCTGTTAACATACCTGGTATTTTTGCTTCTGTTAAAGGCATTTCAGCTGGCTCATCATAAGCTTCTATTTGATCTATAACAGGTTTTGGTTCAAATTCAGTTACAAGATTATCAACATATGCTATTTTATAATTAGCTTGTTGTTCTCCCATCCAAATTTCAATAGCATCATCTAACTCTATTGCTCCATCTCCTATTTTATCTTCTACTTCTTTAGCTATCTTAGATATTGTTTTTTCAGTTGGATCTCCAAATTCATCTAATTCATAATAACTTGGAGCTTCTGCGAATGTTGGATCATTTTTTGTTGTAAACCACATACCTTCTTCTGTCATACGACTTATAACTAAATTTAAAATTTCATTTTCTTCCATAGTTATTTCACCTTTCTTATTTGTATTACTATTAATATTTTACGATAAAAATAGAAGTAGTTATGTTTATAATAACTACTTCCCTTTTAATTTATATATTAACGATTTAATCTGTTTACCCAATCAAATAGATATAAAGCTAATTTTTGGTTTACTACTTTAGGATACATTTTTAACATAACATTTGTTTTAACCATAAATTCAACATTTATAAAATTATAACCAATACAATAAGTTTGATCTTTACAAAAAGCTATTTTAATAAATTCACCTTTTCTTCCAAAATTAATTAATATATAATCACTACTATTTCTAGCTTGTTTAATTTTAGTCTCTATATCATTTAATAATAATCTTTCTTTAGGTTTAGCATTAATAACTTGTCTCATTAATTAAACCTCCTTTATTCGATATTTACATCTGTTATAGCGATCATAGGTTCTAAAACATCTTTTATTTCATAATTTATAGTATACATATCATCATCGTCCCATACAACCAATTCTTGTAATTCGTCTGGATCTTGATTATAAAATTCATCATAAGTTAAAAATACTGTATTGAATTTTCCAAATAATGATTGAAGAATTGTATTTAATTCTCCTACTGACATTGTTTGATCTATTCTATCTTGTAAATAATCTACAATAGTTTTTTCAGATCCATCTTCATTTGTAAAGATATGATCTGGATCAGAATTATCTCCTAAATCTTCTTCAGCATCTTCTCTTAAAGGTTCTGAATTATCTTGAGCTTGCTCTTGCTCATGAGCTTCTGGATTATTCTTTTCAAAATCAGGATCTATTTTTCTCATTATATCATCAAAATATTGATCAGCTGTATCTTTCTTTCCATCCCAACCATTTTGTCTCATTTGATTAAATATTTTTGCCATATATGAAACAGATAATTTATCCATATAATTTTCAACTGATTCTTCTTCTTTAACTTTTATTCTATCTGATACATCCTTGAATCCAAATGTATCACAATAATAATATTTTCCATCTATTTCTATTATATCAGAAACAGATATTGATCTTGCTTTAGGATTCTTTTGTCTAAATCCTTTATTAGTATTTCCATATGAAAATATAGATTCTAACATTCCATCTATATCATTTTTAAATACTTTTTTGAATTCTGATAAACCTATTTCTGCTACTTTCTCGTAATCATTTAGATCTATTTCAAGGTCATCTTTCAGACCTTGAAATATTTTTCCATGATTTTCATCTATAGCTTTCATTTGATATAATATAGCATTTGACATTATACATTACCTCCTTTATATACTACAGGGGTTAATTTATCTACATGTTTTGCAAGTTCAGCCATATCAACATAATCTTGACGAATATCTGTATCTAATTCATCAGGATCATCATATCCCATAGCTTTTGCAAGTTCTGTTAAATCTTCTGGTATTGTATATAAATACATTGTATCTGTTCCATCGTGATGAATATAATTTATTGAGATTTGATTATTATCATCAGCTTCTACTCTTATCTCATCATAATCAGCCATTGTGTCTCTTAAATTCTTCTCATCTGCATATATTATTTTTCCTCCACCTGAAGTGCCATCCCATCTACCTACAGATCCTAATAAAATTAATATATCTTCTTTACATTGACTTTCTATCATAGGCCAAACACTATTTGAGAAGTCTTCATCTTTTACTTCCCATTGAGCTTGAGCGTCTTGTTCATACCAACCTGTTAACCATCTTTCTTTATCTAAAGGTGATGTCATTTCTTTTTGAATTTCTTCACAATACTCTTCATATTGTTCCTTTAAATCATCCATATTAGCTTCTATTTCTTTTTCTACTCTATCATATAATTCTGCATTTATTTCATCTAGTTCGAAATCAGTTAACTTATCTGGATCTTTATCAGGATTTTCTTCTTTATATCTTTCAGCCTCTGCTTCAAACCAAACTTCTTTAGTATCTTCTAACCACATTTCAAATGATTTAGGAGTTTTTGCTGAAGGCTCAAATTCATCTAAATATTCTTGATATGCTTCTTCAGCTGTTTCTTCATCTCCTTCATATTCAGATGTCCATACAACTGTATTTTCAGTTAACTTTTTGTCACTATCTTTCTTTTCTTCTGATGCTACTAAACCAGCAAGTGCTCCTAATCCTCCTAAATCTAAATTAGGACTTATATCTCCAGTATCTACATTAATATTAGCATCTAGAAATTCTTCCTTTTTAGAATATAAATCATCATCATAGTTACCTTCTTCACAAGCTGCTATATAACCAGACATATCATAAGTTCCATCTTTATTTATTACTACAAAAACATTTTCTTTAGAATCTGCTTCAAAACTATAAGTACTTAAATCTCTAACTGTTACAAATGCTTTTTCAAAATTAGTATTTTTAAAAGCTTCTGCAAAGTTTTTAACATCATCTTCATTGAAAAATTGTTGTGTTACCCAAAATAAATCATTATCATTAACTCTATTATATTCTTTAAATCTCATTACATGAGGTATATTTTTCTCAAATTCTACTCCACTAAATTTTTCTTCATCTTCAGTAAGTTCTTTATTTTCTCTTTCTATTCTTTTAACATCTTTTACATCAACATTTAAGTCTCTAACATTAGAACTTTTAGCTACATCTCCTAATAATTCTTTTGCTCTTTTTTCAGCTCCTTCTTCATTAGTATATCCCATATCAATTGTCATATCTCCTTCAAAATCTACTTTAAAATCAGGAGCAATACCATTTGCCTCATTTTTCACTTCTTTAGATTCAAATACTCTATTTAAATAACTTCCTAAAGATTGACTGACATTTCTTAAATCATTAACCAATACTTTATCTTCCATTGCACCAGTTGTTCCATTAGATAATATTTGTAAATCATCTAAAGCAGTATCTATACTGTTTTTAACAGCTACTAATTCTTCTCTATTGAAATGATCTCTGCTTTCATCTAAATTTTCTTTAGATCTTTTTTCAGCTCTATCTATCATATCTTGAATTTCTTTTTCAGCAACGCCATCCATTGTTGATGGTAAATCTACAACACCCATTTCTTTTGCATAATTATTTATATCTTCTTCTGATAACCATTCAGGTTTTTCTTTTAATTTATTATAGATTTCTCTCATTTTAGCTATTTGTCCTTGTTCATTTTTAGCCCAAAGACAATGTTCAGCATTTCTATTTCCATTTCCTAAATAATAATCACAATCAGATTTTAATCTTGAAAGTAGTCTATAATCAAATTCTTGAGGATTTTCTTCTGATTCTACTTTTTTGGATTCATCAAGATCTTCATCATTTTCTATAAAAAATTTATCCATAAACCAATCAATTGAATCTTCAAAAGCATCTTTACAAGTATCCATATCCCAATTCATTTCTTTAAATAAAGGATCATACTTAAAAGCTACATCTCCTAAAGCATTATAGACATCATTTTTCATATCTGATAAATCTAAAGAAGATTCAGTAATCTTTTTAGATTCTTCTAATAAATCATCCCAACCTCTATTTTTTAATTCAATAATTAGTTCATCATAAGTTAATCCATTTAAATAATCTTCATCTTCCTCGCTTATATCTGGATAGTGAGCAAATACTCTAGATAAAATAGAATGTGTATCTTGTCCTTCTACCTTTACCTCTTTACTTTCATCTAAAAATTCTTCATTTTTATCGTTTATATGCATATCTAATAAATCAGATGTTACTATAGAATAAGCTTCTTCAACATCATCCCCATCATCCTCGCATTGTTGAATTGCTTCTGTAACCATATTTTGTAATTTAGGATCTACAATTAACATAGCTGCATTATAAAGATCTTCATATATTTCAGCACATTCCATTCTATATATAATTTCTTCAAATGTAGCATTTTCATCTAAATATTCATCTTCTTCTAATACTTCATATGACTCTTCTATGTCTTCATCATCCAAATCGTACTCATGATCATAATAAGGTTCTAAAGCATTTTTTAATAAATCATATTGATAATCTGTTTCATGAGATTCTATAAAATCTCTTATATATAGCTGAACGCCAGCGTTAGCTAAATCAACGTAACCTTCATCATCCATTTCTAACTTTAGACCTTTATAAAAATTATCAGCTATAGCAGAGTCACAATCTTCATATATATCGTCAAAAATAGCTTGTAATTTGACTTTACCTGTCTTACCTTCATTTAAAAAGTCCATTTTAAACATACCTCCTACTAAATTTCTAATAATATTTTACTCTAAACATTGCCATCTAATAATGTAAAAATATTCCTTTCTTTTTCTTCTTCTAATGATTTACTTTTAAATGATATATTCATATCTGCAAAATATTGTTTTAATGCATCTATTTCCTTTCCATCTATTAAAGCATCTGACATAGCTCCTTTGCCGTGTAACTTTTTAAATACTAATTCATCATAAGTATCTTTAGCAAGTAAATCTATAATTTGAACTGTTTGTTTTTGACCAATTCTATGAGTTCTATCTACACATTGATCATAAGTAGCTCTAGACCAAGGAGGACTTAAAAATACAACTATACTTGTATTAACTAAAGTATAACCAACTCCTAATGTAGCTTCTTGTGCAAATAAAACAGAAAATCCATTTGTATTTTCATGTTCATCTACCACTTTTTGAACATTAGTTCCCATTCCACCTTTAACTAATTTAGGTCTATATTCCTTACAATATTCTAATCCTAGTTCTAAAGCTTGAGTAAATGGACAAAATACTAATACTTTTTGATTATTCATTTTAGCTTCTTCAAGTATATCATTTAATCTTTCGAATTTAGTACTTGTTATATGCTTACTTATTAATAATTCAGCTGCCACTGTAGCTTGTCTCATTCTTGTTATTATAGCTACTGTTTCTTCTGGTGGTAATATTTTATCTAATTTAAAATCTTTTTTACCTATAACTTGATCAAATACATCTTGTTCATCTTTATTTAATTCTAGCCATTCTTGTTTATATATTTTATCTGGAAGATTTAATAAATCTTTTGTTCTTCTTATAGAACTTTTATATAAAATTTCATGAAGTTCATTCATATTTTGATAACCTAAAACTTGTCCATATTCATCTTTAATTACAAATTTTCTTTCAAATACCCACTTATTATAATTTATTAACCCTATAAAAGACATAGGACAATATAAATCATATGGATTATTAACAAGTAAAGTACCAGTCATACCTACTTTACTTGCTGAAGGATCTAATTCCATTATTCCTTCAGACTGAGATGATTGCATATTTTTAGATTTATGAATTTCATCTATGGCTATCATTCCTAAATTCTTTTTCATTATTTGAGCATTAAGATGATGAACTATACCGTCTTTAGTTTTTTTATCTTCCGAATTTAATCTAATTCTCTCTATATTTAATATCCAGAAAAACTCTTCAGGACAATTATCTATTTGAGCTTTAGTTTCTTCTACAGTTATAGGAACTACTTTACCTTTAGAATTTATTTTAGTACCTAATACTATGGCCTTTTCATTCTTACAAAATTTTTCTACTTCTCTTTGCCAATTCCATTTTAATGAATTTATACCACATATTATTAGGCAATGTTTAAGTCCTTGATGTTCTTTTTTATATCTAGCAAGTGTTATTAGCTGTAAAGTTTTACCTAAACCTTGTTCATCAAGCAAAAGAAAATTATGATGATTTAAACCATATTGAACTCCTTCTAACTGATAATCATATAAATTATATCCATTAAAGTCCATTCCTTCTGTTATATCTGATTCTGTGACAAATTTAGCTTTAGGTGGATTATTAAGATATTTTATTTCTGTATCAGAAAAAAGTTGCTTTATCTCATCAAAACAAGAATAAGGAATTTCCCATTCTCTACTATCTGGTAAATATTTTCTATTCCAAAAGTTTTTAATTCTTTCTAAACTTTGTTTAAAATCATTCCCATACATTTTTATGTATAAGCTGTTCAAATCTAACGTTTGATTCTCTGCTGCTCCAAATTCTATCGTTATCATCCATCTCTACCCCTTTATCTAATACTATTTCTGAAATATCATTTCCTTTATATATAATATAACCAACTTCAGTATGTTTTTTATGATCATATATTATAGAATTAACATCTACTTTTAATAAAGCAAGTGTAGATAAATGATCAAATTCTATCATAACATGACCAAGAGATTTATCCATTAAACTATATCTTAGCATAATTTTAACCCTCCTTTTCTATGTTGCTATTATATAATAGTTTTTAAAAAATGGAACGGGGTTTTTACATAAAAAATAAAGGTATTATAAAATACCTTTATTTTAATTAATTTATATATCTATTCTTCTTCATCGTCTATCATTTCATCCATATATAAATCATTCCAATATTCTAACAATGTATGATAATATTCTTGATCTATTTCATCAAATTGCATTGTAGCTGCATATCCATTACAATCTATCATTGGAGTATCTATAACCATTTTATTTTCACTATTTATAGCTTTTAGATTTTCATCATATTCTTCAAAATTAGCTACTATATATAAATCATTAAATTCTCTAATTCCTTCTGTATGCATTATTATATGATATTGAACATTTTCTTCCCATGTTTCATCATATATTTCAACATCACCTAAATCTTTTATTTTATCTTTACAGAATTCTATAAATTTCTTTTTTTGAGGACTTATATCATCTTCATAATCTTCTAATAAAGCCATTTCATGTAAAGTTTCTGTTACATCTTTAGATTCTTTTTTATCAAATATTCCTAATTTTTTTAATGAATCAAATGAGGCAGGTCCTTCATTATTAAATTTATCTGTTTTCTTTTTATCTAATTCTGTATCTGCTTGATATTCTTCTTCATCTTCCCAATTACTATCATAGTCATAATCTTCATCTTCATCTGTAAATAATACGGGCATATTTTTAACTAATTCTTCTAATGAATTATAACTATAATTATCAACTGTATATATTTTATTTCCATCTTTTATATCTACAAATACTTCTATATAATCTGTTTCTGATTCTGTTATAGCACAGTTATCATAACTTTCATTAGCATCCCATTCATATTTAGTATTTTTATTTAAATAATCTATCAATTCTTCTCTAGCATCAAATATATCATCTTCTTTTGATTCTTCTAATTTTTCTTCTTTATAATAAGGAGCTCTATCACAACCATCTATAAATTCTTTATAAGTATCGTAAGCATCATAAGTATATTCTTTTATTCTATTCCAATTCCAAACATATATTATATCAGCTTCATCTTCTAAATTATATTTTTTAATTAAACTATTTTTAACTTTTCTAGCTTCTTGTTCATTATTAAAAGGTCCTGCTAATAAATAACAACTACCATTATCTTCTATTACAAAATATGGATTATTTATATCTTCTTTTAATCTTTGTTTTTCCATTTCTTTAGGATCTATTGGAAAACTATCTATTTTTCCATTAGCACCGCTAGCAACTCCTGAAGCTTGAGAACATTCTTCATTTAATTCTTTATAAGGTTTCATTCTATAATTATTAGATCTAGTTATTTCTCCTGCAAACTTTTCAGGTTCTATTGTTTCTAATTCATATCCTATAACACCAGATCCATATATAGGATTTCTTTCTTCATCAGTTAATTCTCTTATTACTTTATATTTACCAAAGTATTTATGGGAATATGTATCTTCTATTTGAACTATATCTCCTGGTTTATATGTTCCAAATCTTGCTGGATCTTCTGATTCATTCTTAACTTCAACCTCTTCATATGAAGCTCCTACTCCAGTTGCTTGTAATTCAGCTACTCTATCAATAGCTTGTTCTTCTGAATCTACAGTATCTACTAACTTAGAATTATAAACTCCATCTCCTCCATAAGTTGCATAAACTGCATATTTCTTACTTTCTTCTAGAGTTATTTCTTCATCATTATCTGTTTTAGTAGCTACACTAAACATATTATCAGATATAGGACCAAAAGAAATTACTTGTCTAGGACTTGCCCATCTTCTTACAGTTCCATGATCTAAATCTACTACTTGATATTTAGGACTACCATTCTTAAATTTCCAATCGGTAATTTTTAAAGCATCTTCAGGTTTAATAATATTTCTACTATTCTTTAACCTTTCAACTACACCTAAAAATTTCCATTGACCAGAAAAATGTCCTGTACCTGGTGCTCCTATATAATATTCTCCATCTTTTTCAAGTACAGGATATACATCTCCTTCTGTATATATTGCATATTTGTTCATATCTATCTCTCCTTAAATACAATTATTATCAATTCAATAATATTTTACATGATTATATATTTATCATGCATAGGAAAGAAATATAAAACTTCACCATTTTCCCATTTGTCTTTTACAGAATCAACTATACTAATATCAAGATTTTCTTTCAAATAATCCTTAGCTTCAAAATTAATTTCATCAAGATATTTACTAAAGGCATCTTTTAACATAAAGACTAAATCATTAGCATCATTTATAATAAATACTTTTCCATCTTGAATCATTTTACAATATTTATCTATAAGTGTACTATATCTTACATATAATGTCATATCATGTTCAGAATCAGTTAATCCTTTTTTAACATAACCTAACATTAAATATAAACCTTTATTAAAAAATTTTTCTATTACTTCTTTATAATCATTATCATTAACCGTAAACCTGATAATCATATTATTCATCCTCCTTAATATTATATCCAAGTGATATCATCTCTGTTTCCCAAGCTATTCTGACTGCCTCCCAAAGTTCATCTTCTGATAAATTTAACTTAGAAAACTTATCATAAATCTTCTGTCCTCTTTTATCTAGTTTATCTTTATAAAATTTCTTCGTCATTTTCATCATCTCCTTCTTCATCTTCTAAGAGAGAAGCTAAACAAGGTACATCTGTTTGTAATACTCTTAATTTTTCTTTAATATAATGCTTATAAGGATGCTGTGTTTCATTTAATTCGGTTCTTAGAGCATTCATAGCATCGTCCATTTCTCTTATTAACATTTTTCCTCTTTTCTTTTCTTCTTCTGTCAAATAAGGTAATTTTTCTTTCAATATAGTCACCTCCTTACATATATTCATTAAATGCTTCTATTGTATAATTATTGAATTTTTTAAAATACTTTCTTGCAAAGTCTTGAGCTTCTTTTTCAGTTTCAAACCAAATAGTATCTTGTGAATTAAAAGTCCATTCACAACTATCACCTATACTAGCCTTTAGATAAAGTTTTTTATCATTATATGTCTTCATAGTAATTCTATAATAAGTTATTGTATATATAGCATCACTCATATAAATCATCTCCTTTAATCTAATATCTTAATTGAAACATTTCCTTTAACTTCTTTTTCATTAACATATTTCTTATACATTCTAGAATTTGGTGCATAATCTTCATAAAAAGCTTCAGAATTAAATTCTCTTTTAATATAAGGTTTCTTTAATGTAACTTTATATTCTTCACATTCATATTTAGTTTCATCTTGATCTAGCATTTCTTCATATAATGTTTTCTTAGCTTCTTCAATACCTTTATTTACATCATCTAAATCTTTTAATAACTTCATATATTTTTGTAATACTTCATTATCTTGATTCATTAATTCAAAAGCGACTAATTCTTGTTCCAATTTCTTTTTCTTAGATACAAATTTCTTAGTTCTTTTATAGTCTTCCTCTAATAGTTTTCTACTTGGAGATACTTCCTCTATTTCTTCTCCATTCATTAATTTATTTGAAGCTTCTTTTATAGCTTCTAAATCTTCATCAAATTCTTTCATAATAAACCTCCTATTAATTAACATATTGATCTAATATAATTATAACCCATTTTTTAAAAAATGGAACGGTATTTAATATAAATAATTTAATTAATTTTAAAAGCGATTTTAAACTGTTTCATGATAAATTAATATAAATTATCATTATTCAGAATAAAATCGCTTTATACTATGATTTTGTATCAAATTAATCTATTTTATTATTCATATTTAACTATAAACTTTATAGCTGATCTTTCTTCATCTTCTATTTTAATTTCAGCAAACCCTGGAGTACAAACTAAATTATATCCCATAGGCGCTACATATCCTCTAGCTACTGCTATTGCTTTTACAGCTTGATTTACAGCACCGGCTCCTACAGCTTGAATTTCTGCTTTCTTGTTTTCTTTTAATACTGCAGCTATCATTCCTGCTACAGAACTTGGATTTGACTTACTTGATACTTTAATTATTTGTTCCATTATTATTTAACTCCCTTTCATATATAATATTTTGTTGTAATTGTATTTGTTTTGTCTTTTCTTTTTCAATAGATTCATTAGATCCACATATAACCAAAGTTATCATTAAAGCTGCAAAACAAATTATCATTATACACCATTCACTTATTTCAAAATCTCCAAACTGCATTAAATTTCCTCCGTAAGCATATCTATTATAGTTGTTTTATCTAATTTATCCAATGATAAATCATAATCTACTTTATGAATTATTTTCTTATACAATATTTCATCTTGATCTTGATTATTTTTAACAACTACTTCTTGTAATTCTTCTGTATAAGGTTCATCACTGATTTCAATTAATGAATCTGTTAATAATTGTCTTAATGTTAATTGAGATTCAGAATATTTATCTAAATAATCATATGTTATTTTATTAACATTAGTTCTAGATGTAATTATAGAAGATCCCATATCAAATTTATTGAATATAAATTCTATATTATCTTCATTTACTTTTATTAAACCCAAAGTAGTTTTATAATTATCATCTGATATATCAAATAAACAAGGTACTGATATCAATACTTTATTTGGATTTATTGTATAATTATTTTCCAATTTAATATCTTTTTCTGAAGCTAGTATTAATTCGAATGGTATATTTTTACTATTTCTAGTATAATCATTTATAGTTAGTAAGAATGATGTTGGATTACATCTTTTAGATATTGCAAATAATTCAGTAGCTCCTTTAGGTAATATAGCATCAGTAACATCTCCTGAAAATGCAATATCTCCTGTTTCAGATCTATATCCTGTATTCCATCCGAAAGATTGATTCATATTCATTGTATGAATATCTAAATCTATTCTTTCGTTATCAAAATTTTTCCAATGAACTCCTACTATCATATCATTTAATCTAGGTACTTGTATAGAAGTTCCATATGGTAAATATCCTATATACTGTTTTTCAGATGTAGGAACAGTTATATCTATATAGTTAGGTAAATATACTTTTTTACCACATAGTAATTTATTTATTCTTTTCTTTAAATGACCATATACTAAATCTAAAACTCTTGATTGAACCCATTTTTCTTCTATATTTTTATGTTTTAAAGTATCAGCATAAGCCTTACCATTTCTAACTTTATATAAAATAATTT